>Ga0209344_10000550_pt1 | contig 62667 bp, 46 predicted proteins | sample Cruoilmetagenom6_FD_187293 | JGI IMG/M metagenome (GOLD analysis project Ga0209344, IMG submission 187293) | Oil polluted marine microbial communities from Coal Oil Point, Santa Barbara, California, USA - Santa Barbara Oil Seep Sample 6 (SPAdes)... | ecosystem: Environmental > Aquatic > Marine... | reverse complement strand
ATCGCCCTGCGGAGTGATCCCAGGGCCGTGCCGTCGAGGGCGCATACGGCCAAGCCGTCGGGGGAATCTGCGTATGTATGAACAAGGTCCGATTTCGTGCGCACACGCACGACCGGGCTGCTGGTTGAAATCGTCATGCTGGCGATGCTCGATTCGTCGAACCGCCCCGACGGATCGCACCACACGAGCACGGCGGCGTCCTTGATCAACCCGCGGGCCCGCTCTTGGGCCGCTTCATCAATCGCATCGATCGCCTGCTCGCCATCGCCGACCAAGCCCGCGAGATCAACCAGCTCGACCTGCCCCGCGCCTGGGACATCCCGCGCCAGATCCATCGGCTCAACGATCGCATCGCGTGTGGTCCCCGCTTGGTCCGACACCACCGCCCGGCGCACCCCGAGGAGCGCATTGAACAATGAGCTCTTGCCCGCGTTGGGACGCCCCACAAGCACGACTCTGGGCAGGTTCGTCTGGACACGATCGCCCTGTACGCCGCCGATCTGATCGAGGACCTGCTGATGGAGCGTGCCGAGCCGAGCGTGCAGGGCTTTGGGGGTGATGGGGATCACATCTTCCTGATCGGAAAAGTCCACGCCGGCTTCGACGAGGGCGAGCAGCGTGGCGATCTCTTGGGCCCACGCATCGCACTGGGCTGCGTACGAGCCGTCGAGGAGCGCACCGGCGGCCGCGAGCGCGTCGTCGTGCTCGGCGGCGATCCGCAACGCGATCCCCTCGGCCTGGGCGAGTGACAGTCGATGGTTCAAATACGCGCGTGCACTGAACTCGCCGGGCTGGGCGTAGCTGACCTGCCCCTCGACGCCCATGGCCAGCAACCGATCGAGCACCCGCCCGATCAGGGTCTGGTTGCCGGGCATCACCAGCTCGATGGTGTCTTCTCCGGTATAGCTGTTGGGGCCCGGGTACCAGAGGAGCATCATCGGAATGCCCTGCTCATGCCCTAAATCGAATCGAATCGGGAACACGCCGCGGGCGTCGAGCTCGATACCGCACAGATCGTGCGCACAATCGCGTGCATGTGTCCCCGAGACACGGATCATCGCGCGTCGGCTTGCGCCCGGTGCTGTGCATGGAGCCGCGATGGTGGAGCCGGTGGGCACGCGTTGGTCTTCCTTGTTCTACACGATCTGTATCAACAGGCCTACTTGGGCCCGCGTCGGCTCTGCTTCGAGGCCGGGTTGGGTTGGGCGGGGCCCTTCTCACGCAGCTGCTTCTGCGCCTCGGCGGCTTCGGTCATCCGCTGGAGGAAGCCCGGGCCCTTGTCCTTCTTGGCGGCGCGGATGTTCTCGATCTCGAGCATCCCGTGCTTCTTCATGTGCGAACGGATCCACTTGTTCTCGATGATCCCCATCCCCGAGTTGGTGATGAAGTAGAGCGCGAGCCCCGAAGGGGCGGCGTACATCATCACCGGGAACATGAAGACCATCATCACCTTCATCATCTTCTGCTGCGATTCCTGTTCGGGGGTCATGGTCGCCTGGGTGGGCGGCGTGAGGTACTTCTGATGGAGGAAGAACACGACGCCGAGGAACAACGGCAGGATATTGATCGAATCGACCGAGCCCCACATCGCGAAACTAAAGTGCATCGACGCGGGCAGCGGGATCGCGCCGTCGGGCGCGGACAGGTCGCTCATAAAGCCCCAGTTGGCGACATTTTGGAAGACGCCATAGAAAGCGGGCTCGTGGCGGAGCTCGGTGGCGAAGTAGAGCGTCGCGTAGAGCGCGATCCAGACGGGCGACTGGAGGAACATGGGCAGGCACCCGAGCAGTCCCGCTGGTGAGATGCCTTCCTCGCGCCAGAGCTTGCTCATCTCGGCCTGCTGCTTCTTGGAATCGTTCTTGTACTTCTCGCGGATGGCCTTCTGCTTGGGGGCCATCGCCTGCATCTGCACGCTGAATCGCTGCACGCGGATCTGTGACCAGCGGGTCACCGGGTGCAAGCACCCGCGGACGACGACCACCAGCAGTAGGATCGAGATCGCCCAGTCCCCCACGATCGAGTGGAAGGTGCGGAGGACGCCGATGAGGATGTCGGTGAGCCAGCTGAAGGTACACGGGGCGCAGATGCCGCCGAGGTTGGAGACGACCATCGAGGGCATCGAGAGCGAGGCGATCTCGGGCTCGGCGAGCATCATCGGGCGGTTGCGCGGGCCGGCGTACACGCCGAGGGTGTTGCTTGACGAGGCGCCAGGGTCGATCTGCTGCTCCTGCCCGTGCATGATGAGCGTGAAGACCGTATCTGGCGCGTTGGCGTAGCTATCCATCACGACGCGCTCGATGCTCGAAAAGCCTGTGAGCAGCTTGTCGTCGGGGTTCTGAGTGAGGGGATCGAACTTGGAGTGCATGGCGACGACGAAGTAGCGATCGCTGAGCCCGAGCCATGAGAGGCGCTGCCCGCCTTCGAGCAGGTCCTCGTTGGGCCAGACGGTCATGGTCTTGGCGTAGGCTTTGCCGTACTGGGTTTCGATCTTCTTGCCCAGCACCTTGTTTCGGCTCTTGAGTTCTTGATCGACGGTGACGCGGGCGGACTGTCCTTGTTTCTCGGGCGAGAGCAGGTAGCCATAGCGGATGCGTCGACGGTCGCCGCCATAGGACGACTTCGCCTTGGCCATGTCGATGACGCCCGTCGAGATCAGGCGGGTGGCCAGGCGTTGATCGCCCAGGTTCTCGACCGATTCTTCGAGGTAGAACCCGTGCTCTGCGTTGGGCTTGAGGGTGAAGACACGCGTGATGCGGGCAACCGGGTTGCCGTCGACATCATCTATATAAGCCTCGAACGATCCGGGTGCGGTCTCGGTCCAGACCGGAAAAGCCCAGCCGGTGAGATCAATGACTTCGCCCTCGATCACGATGGACAGGGCCGCGAAGGGGACGGAGAACGCCGTCGAGCCCTCCTGCTGGTATTTAGCCTGCAGGGTCATGTGCTTGAGCCCCTTGACGGTTTCGAAGTCATCGGGGAGCTTGAGCGTTTCAATCCCAGCGCCCAAGGGCGAGAACTCGATCGCGATCCGCTGGGTGAGGTCATCGAGATCACCGAGTGGCGCAAAGCCCGCATCGCTAGAGGCAACTTCCCGCGCGACATACGACGGGGCGGCGATGGTGGCCGGTTCAGGTGCGGGTTCGGCTGCGGGTTCAGCAGCTGGAGTGGTGCTCGGTTCCTCGAGCTCTCCACCATCTTGCATGAATGCGACCGGCTGGATCGCGGCGGCAGGCTCATGCGAGACCTGCTGGCTCTGGGCAAAGAACAGCGCGAAGAGCAGCGTGGTGGCCAGCACCGTGCCCGTCGCGCCCAACACAGAGAATGACCAAGCGAACGAGCGGAGGCGTTTTGAGAATGGAGATGCGTTCATGCGGTCGTGTTCCAGCGTGCGGTGTGAACCGGTGTGCCTTGGCGGCCATCCGCGTCGGCGTGTGTGATGTGTGTCTGTCCGGCGTGTGTGCCGGGGATCGGAATGCAGATGCGGGCTTATCGCCCTTCGTACAGGCGGTCGCCGAGCCAATCGTGGAGCTGGGCGATCGCTTTGATTTTGTCGGCGGTCTCTTTGATGTCGTACTCAACGCGTGCGAACTCGACCTGCCCGGGCGACAAGATCGCGTAGCTGGCCCGGGGGTCCATATCGCGTGGCTGCCCGACGGACCCGACATTGATCACGGCTTTCTCGTCCGCAATAAACTTGAAGATCGGCTCGTCACCGATCTCCGATGGCGGGTAGAAATCCGGCTCGTTGGAGAACACGCCCGGGACATGGGTGTGCCCGACGAGGGCGACCTGCTCGACGCGATCGAAGATCGCGTCCATCTTGTCTGGCGCGTCGTTGACATCGTCGGGGAAGATGTATTCGTTGATGGGTCGGCGTGGCGAGGCGTGGACCGCGAGGATGGATCGGCCGTCGCCGCAGAGGTCCTCGACGGCTCGGACACGCAGGGCCCCGAGAAACTCGTAGCGCTGGGCGCGTTTGGCCTCGTCGGGCTCGGCGTCGAAGCGCTCGCGGGTCCAGTAGGCGGCGGCTTCGGCCGTGGCGTTGAAGTTGGTCGGCTCGTAGAGCACCCCGAAATCGTGGTTGCCCATCAGGGCCCAATCGCAGTGTTCTTGGACGAGATCGACACATTCCAGAGGCTCTGGGCCGTAACCGACAATGTCCCCGAGGCACACGATGTTCTTGATCCCCCTGGATTCGATGTCCTTGAGGACACTTTTCAGGGCGGCGGCGTTGCCATGGATATCACTGATGACGGCTGTTGTCACGGTGGATCTCTCGAAAGGATAAGGATTTGCATGCAAGCCCGAGGGGGCTCTGGATCAGGCAGGTCGGAACTGTAGAAGCACCGCCCGCGCGGGGCAATGACTACTTTGTAGTTCGGCGGGGGCGATTTCTCTTTCCGAAAGGGGGACGGATATGATGACAATGGCCGATATGGCCGATGAACCAGACAGATCGGCGGTCGCTCGGAACAGTCTCCGAGTGCACCAAACCGCCCCCTATGACTGTAGATATATGTCAGGGAAAGACTTATGGCCTCAGCTTCAGTAAGTTATCAACGGACACGCGAGATGTCCATCGACGAACTCTTGCTCGAAAACCGGATCGTGTTCCTGGTCGGCGAGATCAATCACGCCTCCGCTTCGCGGGTGATGATGCAGATGCTCTATCTTGAGAATCAGCGCAAAAACCAAGAAATCAACTTCTATATCAACTGCCCGGGCGGCGTCGTCGACGACACGCTCGCGCTCTACGACACGATGCGCTTCCTCAGCTCGCCGATCGCGACCTATTGCATCGGGCGGGCGTACTCGGGCGGGTCAGTCCTGCTGACCGCGGGCACCAAGGGGCGACGCTTTATCCTCCCCCACGCCAAGGTGATGATCCACCAGCCGTATGGCGGGATCACCGGGCAGGCCGAGGACATCCGCTTGCAGGCCGAGCAGATCGTCAAGACCAAGCAGACACTGATCGATATCCTCGCCAAGCATACCGGGCAGACCAGCGAGCGTGTGCGTGAGGACTCCGAACGCGATATGTACTTCGACGCCCAGGAAGCCAAGGACTACGGCTTGGTCGACGAGGTGCTCACCGAGCCGCCCGAAATCCCTTCGGCGTCCGCGAGCTCTTGATCTGATCCAGTGTTGATTTGAACCATGTTTCCACATTGATTCCACACACCATTACAAGGTGAACACGATATGACAACTCCCAGTGCACATCTCGTCCCGATCGTGATCGAACAATCCGGTCGTGGCGAACGCTCGTACGACATCTTCTCGCGATTGCTCAAGGATCGCATCATCTTCGTCACCGGCGGCGTGATGGATGAGATGGCCAACCTGATCGTTGCCCAGCTCCTCTTCCTCGCCAACGAGGACGCCAAGGCGGACATCCACCTGTATGTCAACTCGCCGGGTGGCTCGGTCACCGCAGGCCTTGGCATCGTGGACACGATGAACTTCATCAAGCCCGACATCTGCACCTATGTGATTGGGCAGGCTGCTTCAATGGGTTCGGTCATCGCGTGCTCGGGCGCCAAGGGCAAACGATACTGCCTCAAGAACGCCCGCAACCTGATGCACCAGCCGTTGCTCTCGGGTGTGATGGAAGGGCAGGCGACTGACCTAGAGATCGAAGCCTTGGAAATGCTCCGCCTGCGAGATCGTCTGTACCAGATCTACTCCAACGCGACCGGACAGACCCCTGAGAAGATCAAGCACGACTGCGATCGCAACCTGTGGCTCGATGACCAGGAGATGGTCAAGTATGGCTTGATCGACTCGGTGCTCGAAACCATGCCTGTTTCGGGCTAAAAACCGCTCTGCGGCCCAAGACAAACAGCACACCAACCCCGCACGCGCTCATTGAGCACTGCGGGGTTTTCATTTTTGGTTGGTTTCTGGTATCCTGCGGGGCACACACACACACACACACACACATTGGAAGGAACTGACCATGGTCCATCTCGCCGAACTCTGGATGCCGTTGTTGATCACAAGTGTTGCCGTCTTCTTCGCCAGCGCGATCATGTGGATGGCGTTGCCCCACCACAAGAAGGACATCAACTTTGTTGGCGACAAGGAGCCGGGCTTCCTCGATGCGCTCAAATCGACGGATCTCAAAGCCGGGTTCTACCTGTACCCGGGCTGCGAGGCCAAGGACCTCAAGACCGACGAGGGCAAGGCCAAGTGGGACGCGGGCCCGTGGGGATCACTGATCGTGTACCCGGGCAAGCCCAACTTCGGGATGAACCTCGTCAAGACCTTCATAGTGTACGCGATCATCACCGTGTTCGTCGCGTACATCACGGGGCACAGCGTACCCGCGGGCGCCGAGTACATGCATGTCTTCCGCGTCGCTGGGACGACGGCCATTCTTGGTCACTGCATGGGCGGGTTGGTCAACGACTTCTTCTTGGGCAAGCCGACACGGTTTATTGTGACCTGCTTCATTGATGGCTTGGTCTATGCGCTGCTCACCGCGGGGATCTTCGCGGCCATGTGGCCGGCGGCTGTTGCATCGGGTGCGCTCGATGGCATCGTTCCGGGTTAAGCGAACACTGATTCTCTCAATCAAGACACTTCGACGATCACGCCGATCTGCTCGCTGTCTTGCGCGGTACGCAGCGCGTTGATCGCGTCCTCGAACCTGAAGCGTTTGGTGATCAAGCCACTGAGATCGATGCCTCCGGTGGTCATGGCGTTGAGCCCCTCCGAGATGTTGCCGCAGCGGGCGCCAAAGACCTGGAGCTCGTTGGCGATGATCGGCGCGTAGTCGATGGGCGTCGGCTCGGGGGTGCCCAGCACCGGCATCGGGTTGGCCTGGAGGACAATGGTGCCGCGAGGGCGGATCATCTTCATGGCGGTGGTCAGGCTGCTGGGATCCATGGTGGTGTCGATGACGACATCTTGGTCGTGGCGACGCCCGACATCGTCGAGGTGGCGGTGCTTGATCCCCCACTTGGCGCACAGCTCAAGACGCTGAGCGCTGGTGCCCAGCAGACGGACAGAAGCATTGAGCTTGGTCATCACCTGTGCGCACAGAAGCCCGGATACGCCCTGCCCGAGCACCGTGACGAAGGGCTTGCCCTCGATGTGCACGATCTGCGATGCGTGCACCGCAGCGGCCAGCGACGAGGCGAATACGGCTCGCTCGTCTTCGATCTCGTCGGGGACGCGCGTCAGGTTGCGGGTTTCGAGCACGAAGCGCTCGGCGAGGCAGCCGTCGCGCCCTCGCAGGCCCAGGACCATCCGGTCCGGGTCGTGATTGGCCAGCCCGCGCCGGGCGAGTTCGGAGCTTGGATCGCTGATATTGACATGCCCGACAACGCGGGCGCCCTCCCAATCGTTTTCATCGCACGATTCGACCACACCCACGAACTGGTACCCGAGAATGCCCTCGTGGGCGATCGCTCCGGTGCAGGCGATGATGTCGGCTGGCCCGATGAGCACCTTGGTCGGGCGGATGAGCGCTTGGCCCGCGATCGGCGACGGATCGGGGGCGCTTTGATCGAGGAAGACTTCTTGGTTGACCATCCGGACTGCTTGCAAAGGGTGCACCTCTCGCGCTGAGCATCGCCCGGACCAATCGACGGCGACACCCTGTGAGTATCGAATAGATATCGGTTGGAGTGCACGGCGATAGAGAAAACAAGCGATTCTCGGACGCTCGGGCGGCGGGATAACCGTTCAGGAATCCGGAACAGGCACTCTGGCTTCGATCAGCCCTAGTCCTCGATGACCGGGTCCATGCCCACCGGGGTCGAGGTGATCTCGTTGGGCGGGGGCGGGATCAGCGGAAGGTACTCGATCAGACGCTTCTTGCGGTTGAAGATCGGGTAGGTGTAGGGCTGGGCCCCGGCGAACAGATCGTCGTGGTCGTTGTACCAGTCGATCCAGGCCCGGCGATCGAGCCCGAAGTTCTGGCCGGTCAGGATCAGCAGTGCGTGCTGGACGCGGTTGTTGACCACGAGGCGGGTGTCACGCAGCGAGCCGATGAGCCCGAGGACAACATTGTTCTGGCGGTATTGCCCGAGGGCGTCAGCCGCGGCGGCGCGGACATCGGCGTTGGATTCGTCTTCTTCCTTGATCGCATCAAGCAACGGCTCGATCGCGTGCTCGCTGTGCACACGCTGAAGAGCACGGGCGGCTTCGAGACGCACATTGTCCACCTCGTCAGCGAGTGCGGTGACGATCAGATCCACATGCTCAGGATCACCATGGCGACCCAGTGCGCGGACGGCGGCGCTGCGGACGCCGGAATCTGGATCGCTCATCCCGTCGAGGTAGAGTTCCAAGTAGACGCCCTCGCCGCCGAACTCGGCGTTGGAGAGCAGGGTCGTGCCCTTGTAGCGGTTTTCGGCGCTGTACTTATCCGTCGCCATGTTGGCTGCTTCGGTCGGCGAGGTCTGCGGGGCCATGATCTGGAGCAGGCTGGTTGCCCCGCGCGGGGCGTCATCGAAGGTGCCGCACCCGCAAAGGGAGCTGAGCGCGAGGGCGCCGGTGAGGACGAGCGTGGTGTTTGTGGCGGGTGTGCGCATGCTGGAGTATATCGAGTCGATCCCGCTCACGGCATCAAACTGGGCGAATTCTGGGTTGGATCAGGTCTGAGAACGCCCGAGGTTTACGAAAAAAGCGAGCCGGAAGCAACATCCTGATCCCGCAGCCCGACGGGCGTGTCGAGGACCTCGCGGAGCACCATCGCCTGGCGGAGCGACGAGCGGTTGCGGAGCATGGATTTGGCGCTCAGGGCTTGTCCATCGCTTGGCTGGACGCGCTTAGACGAGGACCTGCGGGACTTTTCGAGCTGCCCGGCGACGCGGGCGGCGGGCTCGCCGGTGGGCTTGATCTGGTCGCCGACGATGGCTTTGGAGATCACTTTGTCGGGCAGCCCCTGGCGAAGATCGTTGGTGTTCGATGAACCCTGCTGCGACTGCTTCTGCTGGGTGAAGCTGCGGAGGAGATCTTGCTGGGCTCTTTGAGCCGGGGTGAGTGTCGGCTGGACCGGCCGAAGCTGGGGTTGCCTGCGGGGTTGCTTGGCGGGTGCTTTGGGCTGGTTCGGTTGATTTGTTCGTGGCGACTGGGCGGGCATCGGCTGACGCTGACCCGAAGGGGCCCCTTGGCGGACCGGCTTGGCCGGCTTGACTGGGACCGGGGTGCGCGTGGACTGGGCGGCTGGTGCGCCGATGCTGGCCCGCTTCTCGCGCAGGGCCCGCAGCTGCTCCATGCGTTCTTGGCGGAGCTGCTCGATGCGCTCGCGGCGCTGGGCCTTTTCGTCGACCACCGGGGCTTGGGGGTTCGCGGCTGCGGGGTTCTTGCCGGTGCGCATGAACTCTTGCTGCTGGCGTTGGCGTTCGAGATGAGCTTCGCGTTTGACGCGCTGCTCTCGCATCTTCTGGGCCATGCGCACCGCGAAGTTGAACAGCCCGATCCCCACGACGAAGATGAAGATGTAGTAGTTGGCAATAAACTGGAGTATTTGCTGCATCACGGTGCCCAAGTATATCGTCAAAGTGCCCCATATGTGCGCACAAAGTCGAGAACCGGGACCCGATCACCCCGCGGTCGGGATAAACACGCACTGCCCGTCCGCGAGCGTGTGCTTGCGGATCACGACCTCGAAGACGCCCGAGAGCACGGATTCGCTCATGGCTTCGTCCGGGGTGCCCTGGGCGACGAGTGTGCCGTGCTGATCGAGCACGATGGCTCGATCGGCCCAGCGGGCGGCGGTGCTCAGGTCGTGGATGACCACGGCGATCCCGATCCCGCGATCGGCCAGCTCGCGCAGGGCGATCATGGATTGGAGGGTGTATTTAGGGTCCATGGCCGAGCAGGGCTCGTCGGCGAGCAGGAAGCCCGGTTGGTTCGACCCAATCACGGTTGGCGCAATCTGCACCCATGCTCGGGCCATCGAGACGCGTTGCTGTTGCCCGACGCTCAGGTGGCCGTAGGGCATGTCGGCCCGATCGCTGAGCTCGAAGCGTTCGAGGGCGTGGTGTACGCGGTCTTGATCGTTGCCGATGGCGTGGAGCCCGAAGCCGACGACTCGGCGGACGGCGAAGTCGAAGGCGAGATCGGGGCGTTGCTCGATGAAGGCCATGCGTTTGGCGCGGTCTCTGGGGGCGATCGACGCGAGCGGCTGGTCGTCGAGGGTGATCGATCCGGATGCGGGTGCGCGGAGCCCGGCGAGCAGTCGGATGAGGGTGGATTTGCCCCCGCCGTTGGGCCCGACGATGGCGGTGATCGATCCCGTAGGGATTTCGCACGACACCTGATCGAGGACGACCGGGCCGCCGGCGTATCGAAATGTGACCTGTTTGGCCAATAAGGACATAAGAAGATCGTAGACAAGCGACGAATGGTTCACCAAATAGGGGTGCGTGTGCCGATCTACGCTACCATTGCGGACATAAGTATGCAGCCCAAACGGATTTGGGTGCTCTTGCGCCAATCGGGGCGCTTTTCAGACAGGAACAGATTTCTATGCCAGGCAGATTCCGAGATCGGTTGATCTCTCACATTTCACACGACACCTACACCCCCAAGCCCATCCCGCTGGTCGCCAAAGAGCTCAACATCGAAGATGTGAAGGAGTTTGGGATCGCGGTCCGCGAACTCGCCGAGGCGGGCGTGGTTGAACTCTCGGATTCCGGGAAGATCCAGCTCCCCTTCCACCCGGACGAGGGCGAGCTGATCGGTCAGTTCCGCGGCACCGCTTCGGGCGTTGGATTCGTCCTGCCCGCGCAGATCAAGCAGGGCTCGGACATCTTTATCCCGCCGCAGTACACCGGGGGCGCCCTGAGCGGCGACACGGTCAAGGTCTACTTCGAGCGCGATCAGCGCCGCGAGCAGCGGATGGGCACGATGGAGCGCCAGTACGCCGGCGAGGTGATCGAGGTCATCGCCCGCAAGCGGGCGCAGTTTACGGGCGAGATCGAAAAACGCGACGGGCGATGGCTGGTCTTCCCCGACGGACGCGAGCTCACCGAGCCGATCGTCGTCCGCGATGCTGAATCGAAGAATGTCAAGAACGGCGACAAGGTCGTCATCGAGATCATCGAATACCCCGAGAATGGTCGGCTCGCCAAGGGCGTGGTCACCAAGGTGCTCGGCGAGGCCGGAGAGCCGGATGTCGAGACGCAGGCGGTCATCGCGGCGTACTCGCTGCCGAGCAACGACTTCCCCGAGGCGTGCGTGCAGCAGGCCCGCGAGGCGACGCGTCGCTTCGATGAGGAAATGGAGCTCTACGAACAGAAGGGCATCGGTGCGCTCGATATGCGTGCGGATTTGACGGGCGATTTCATCACGACGATCGACCCGCCGGACGCCAAGGACTACGACGACGCGATCTCACTCAAGCGCCTTGATAACGGCGGCTGGGAACTCGGGATCCATATCGCGGATGTCGCCCACTATATCGAGCCCGGTTCGCCGCTCGACCTTGAAGCCAAGGAACGGGGCAACTCGGTTTATTTGCCAAGGCTCGTGATCCCGATGCTGCCCGAGGTCCTCTCCAACGGGATCTGCTCGCTGCAAGAGGGCGTGCTTCGGTACGCCAAAACCGCGATTATTCGGTATGACCGGATGGGCAATGTGGTTGGGCGCGGGGTGTGCCAGTCGCTGATCAAGTCGCGCAAGCGGATGACCTATCTTGAGGCCCAGGCGCTGATCGATGGCGATCTCGAAGAGGCCCGGAAGCACGCCAAGACGGACACGCCGTACAGCGATGAGCTGATCGAATCGGTGCAGAACATGAACACGCTCTCGCGGCTGATCCAAGCCCGACGCCACAAGGCGGGGATGATCCATCTTGAGCTGCCCGAGGTCGAGCTGATCTTTGACGAGAACGGCAAGGTGATCGACGCGCAGAAAGAGGACGATGCGTTCACGCATACGCTCATCGAGATGTTTATGGTCGAGGCCAACGAGAGCTTGGCGATCTTGTTCGAGCAGCTCGATGTCCCGGTGCTGCGTCGTACGCACCCTGAGCCCACGCCCGGGGATGTGAACGATCTGCGCAAGGCCGCGATGGTGGCGGGGTACAAGATCCCGACCTCGCCGACGCGTGAGGAGCTCCAGGCGCTGCTTGATTCGACCGCGGGGACGACGGCATCACGAGCCGTGCACACCGCGGTGCTGCGGACGATGACCAAGGCGGTGTATTCGCCGGCGCTGATCGGGCACTATGCCCTCGCATCGCACGCGTACGCACACTTTACTTCGCCGATCCGTCGCTACCCGGACCTGACGCTGCACCGGGCGATGTTCGCGTTCTTGCGCGAGACAAAGAACGGCGAGAAGCTGCCCAAGACCGACAGCGAGAAAAAGGCCATGGGACGCACGCTGCGTGACTTGGACCTGTGCCCGACGCGCGAAGAACTCGTCGAGATCGGGACCCAGTGCTCGAACACGGAAGTCAATGCCGCGGGGGCGGAGCGGACGCTGCGGGCGTTCTTGGTGCTCCAGCTGATGCAAGAGCATATTGGCGAAGAGTTCGAAGCCGTGGTGACGGGGATCTCGCCCAAGGGGATCTATGTGCAGATCGAGAAGTACCTCGCCGACGGCATGATCGCCAAGGGCGATCTGATCGGCGATGTGACACGATCGAAGCGCCCGCCGACCTGGAAGATCGATGATCGGACAGGCGCGATGGTCGATATTCATTCTGGGCGGAGTTATTCGATCGGGCACCGTTTGACGGTCAATGTCTCGAATGTCGATCTGCAGACGCGCCAGATGGATCTGACGATTGCCGATGGCGATCGTCGGGCGGCCGGCAAGCTCAAGGGCCCGGCGGCCAAGCTCAAGCTGGGCGAGGATTCGATGGGCGGGATCGGCGACAGCGAGGGCGCTGGATTCAAGAAGGCACCGGGCGGACAGCGCCGGAGCCGAAAATCCAAGTCCCGCGATCGCGGCAAGACCGACTACCGGCGCGATGCGCAGGGCAAGGCTGGCCCCGGTCAGAAGAAAAAGGGTAAGAAGAAAAAGAAGTGATCGCACCGGATCTGTGGTGGCGTATGTGGTGGCGTGCAACGAGCATGCTCAGTTTTCCGTGTCCTCTTTCGCTTGGCAATCATGCTCTGGGGCGGGGATGATGCGGGCGCTGCGGTCGTAGTGGACATACTGCCAGAACCACTGCAGCATCGTCATGATGCGGTTGCGGTAGCCGATCAAAAAGTAGATGTGTACGACGGCCCAGAGCACGAACGCTGGGTAGCCGGCGAAGCACTTGCCGTTCATCTCGGCGACGGCTCGGTTGCGCCCGATGGTTGCGAGCGATCCCTTGTCTTTGTACTTGAACGGGGCACGCTGCTGAGTGTGATTGCCGGCACGCTTTGCGTGAATTTCACGCTTGATCGTGCGTCCGATGAACTTGCCCATCTGGATCGCGGCGGGCGCGACGCCGGGGATCGGATTGCCCGTTTTGGAGTCGATCGCGTGCGCCAGATCGCCGGCCACGAAGATGTTGGGAGAACCGGGCACGCTCAGATCGGGCTCGACGACGACCTTGTCTGCGTTGGTGCGCTCGGAATCGAGCGCTGAGCCGATCTTCTCGCCGGCGACACCCGCGGCCCAGACGATGGTGCGTGTGACGATCCGCCGACCGTCGGAGAGCGTGACGCCCTGCTCGTCCATGTCCTCAACGCGTGTGTTGAGCACCACCTCGACGCCGAGCTGCTCGAGATCTCGCTGTGCCCTTGCTGAGCTGGGCTCTTTAAACCCGGGCAGGACCCGGTCTTGCCCTTCGATGAGGATCACGCGGGCCGACTCGGAATCGAAGTGGCGGTACTCGCTTCGGAGTGATTTTCGGCTCAGCTCGGCAAACGCCCCGGCCATCTCGACGCCCGTCGGGCCCGCGCCGATAACGACGAAGGTCAGCTCGCGTGATCGGTCGGCGTCGGGCTCTAAAAGCTCGGCGGCTTCGAACGCGGAGACGAACCGGGTGCGGATGTCAATCGCATCGCCGACGGTTTTGAGCGGCGGCGCGTGGGCCTTCCATTGATCGTGACCGAAGTAGATCGCGCGGAGCCCAGCCGCGAGCACGAGGTAGTCCCCTTCGATGTGTCGCCCGGAGGCCAGAGTCACCGCGGCCTTCTCGGGATCGACATCGCACACCTCGTCCATGAACACCTGCACATCTTCTCGTTTGGCGAACACCTCGCGGATCGGTGCGGCGATGCTCGGCGCGGCGAGGGCCGCGGTCGCAACCTGGTAGAGCAAGGGCTGGAAGAGGTGATGGTTCTGGCGGTCGATGAGCGTGACGCGTGCGCCGGCGCCCTTGAGGGCCTTGGCGCACTCGATCCCGGCGAACCCGCCGCCGACGATGATGACATGGGGACGCTCGGGCATGGTGCTTGGTTCCTTTCGTGACGACGGCGTCGCGCAGCGGGCTCAGTGATCCCAGCCCAACGACTGCCCATCGTGAATCACCCCACCCGGATCGACGATGGTTGATCCGGGTTGTTCGTCGGGGGCGCACGCGCGGACGCGGCCGATGGGGCCGACGAGTTTGATTGGGGCGCTGCTCGGGTCGGTTGCAGGATCGAGCACGAGCAAGAGCTCGTAGTCCTCGCCCTCGCTGACGGCTTGTCGCCAATCGGTGCAGCCGGGGTTGAGCGATAGCTTCGTGGCGTCGAGCTCGATGCGGACATTGGATGCTTGGGCGATGCGATGGCTATCGCGTCCGAGCCCATCGGAGAGGTCCATCATTGCTTGGGCGTTGTGGCTGCTCGCCCATTGGCCCAGTTCGATGCGCGGCTCGAACTCGAGGTGGTGATTGGATTTGAACGAATCGCCCAATGCCCCACTGACATAGACCAGATCGCCGGGTTTGGCTCCGGATCGGAGGACGGGTTTGGTGGCTTGTTGCATCTGGCCGCCGACGGTGATTGAGAGGGTGAGGGGGTGGTCGCTTGAGTTGTGCGAGGCGATGTCGCCGCCGATGAGGGGGCAGTGCCAGTGCTTGGCCCATCGGCTCAGGGCGTCGAAGAGCTCGTCGGCGTGTGGATAATCTTTGGGGAGTACGCCGGTGGCGAGCGACCAGCTCGGGACGCCCCCCATGGCCGCGATGTCGGAGACGCTGCGTGCGATGGCTTTGCGGGCGATGAGATCGATGGGTGTGCCGCTTACAAAGTGGCGGCCTTCGACGAGTTGGTCGGTCGTCAGCAACGAAAGCGATCCATCGGGCGAGCGAACGACGGCCGAATCATCGCCGGGCCCGGTGACGAGGGTGTTGGAGCCGCCGAGGGCGAGGTCGGTCGATCGGGCGTAGATGTGGGTGTGAAGCTCGGATTCGTTCATCGGGGTATGGTACGGGAGCAATCAGCGCAAGACCCGCGACGCTGACTACACCGGATTACATACTCTTACATGTCGTCAATGCCGAAGGTGGTATCGGCGGGGAGTTCGAGCCCGAAGCGATCAGCGAGGACCTCCAAGAGCATGGCAGTCGAATCGAACTCGATTTTGTCGATCACTTGGCCGTCTTTGCGGTGGGCGTACTGCTTGGTCGAGAGCGTGTGACGCGAGCCGTCGGGCTCGGCGCGGGCGGCCATGACGGCTTGGCGGAACTTGGAGTGCGGGCTGGTGCTCGTCCACCAGTTGCCGACATGGCGATCGATCGGGGGCATGTGCTCGCCGGTGAAGTCGTAGATATCGAGCCAGTGGCCATCGATGAGCACCTGGTGGAACCATCGGGGCAGGCCGTGGACATGGTCGTCTTGGATGACTCTTCGTGTGTCGTGGCGGGTTACCTGAGGCTCGCTGGTGTCCATGCGGATGGGCTCGCTGGGGGTGAAGCCCCCCACCCCGACATCGACGATCCAGGGCACCGAATCAATGGTCACCCGTGCGAATAGGTGAGTCCGCGCCGGGGTGATCTCTCGGGGGACAGCCGCCCGGACGCGCCCCGAGAGCGCGTCGACTTGGTACCCGAGCTGTTCGAGCACACGGATGATGAGGTTGTTTTGCTCGAAGCAGTACCCGCCGCGTTTTTGGTTGATCAGCTTGTTGGCCACGCTGGGCAGGTCGAGCTTGATCGGGCGTCCGAGCACGACATCGAGGTTCTCGAAGGGGATTGAACACGCGTGGGAGAGCTGGATGGTTCGCAGGGACTCGAGGCTCGGCGGCTCATTGGCCATCGAGCGATCCAGCCCGAGGCGGTCGAAGTACGCATCGAGATCGACGCGCTCGCTGCACAGGAAGGGATCGGTGGCGGGCGCGTTGGCTTGAGTGGACATACGGACTGGCCCTGAACTGCTGGTCAATACTTCAAATCTAGAGCCATTTACGACTTGGTGGACGACTCGGCGTCTTCCATCACGCGGTCGGCGTACTTGGTCATCGCGTCGCGGAGTTGCTCGAAGCTGTCGAGCACATAGACGACATCCTGGAAGTGGTCGATCTCGAAGGGCGTGTTGATCACGCGTTCCATGTCGAAGGCCCGGCGTTCGATCTGCCCGGCGTCGCGCCCGGCGGTGCCCTCTGGGGCGTTGAGGGCGTACTCGGACTCAGAGTGCGAGGAGATGGTGCCCGAGCCGTAGACTTTGAGGCGGTTGTCTTCGGAGATGAGACCGAACTCGACGGTGAACCAGAAGAGGCGCGCGAGGGCTTCTTCGTGTTCTGGGCCGGCGAGCAGGGCGGCCTGGCCGTAGGTCTGGAGGAAGTCGGCGAAGACCGGATCAGCATGCAGTGGCACATGCCCGAAGACATCGTGGAAGATGTCGGGCTCGGGGAGGTAATCCATCTTGTCCTCGGGTCGGATGATAATGGTCGAGGGGAACTCGCGTCGGCTCAGGCAGCTGAAGAAGGCTTTGGCGGGCAGGTAGCCCGGGACGCCGCGGGATTGCCACCCGGTGAGCGGGCGGAGGAACTCGTTGATGCCGGTGATGGTCTTGGTGGAGTCGTACGGGTCGGGGGTGGTGCCGAAGAGCAGGGGCACACGATCGGGATTGAGGTTGATCTGATTGAGCCCGGCGAGGTAGGTCCGCGATGCTTGCTGCTCGAGCACATCCCAGCGTTTCTCCCACATCTGCTTCCAGACGCGGTGGTTCTCATCGGAATATCGGTCGTAGTGCTGGGTGACATAGAAGGTCTCGGTGTCGATCTGGGTGTGGTCGAGCCCGACCGTATCGTCGGCGGCTTTCTGGGCCCTGCGGGCGTCGTCGCCGTCGATGATGTTGTTGTAGTTGATCTTCGAGTCAATCATGGTCAGCTCCTGGGTTTGGCAGGTTCCGTGTCTGTATGGGCTCCCGCGTTGGATTGTATAATCGAGACGGACGAATTGCCGACGAATGCGTATGAAATCATGGCGGATCGGGCGTGCTGGGTGATTGCTTGGCGATGGGCAGGAAAGCCCAAAATCTGTGGATTTGATCTCGCACGGGCTGAGATTAAGGGCCTATACTCGTGACCCGAGGGCCCGTAGCTCAGTTGGTAGAGCGCACCGCTGATAACGGTGAGGTCGACAGTTCAAGTCTGTCCGGGCCCATTTAAGGCATTCTGCAAGGAATCGCAACGACCTGCAAGGATCGGCATAACTGCTGATCCTTTTTGGTTTTGCGCTCTGTTTTGGAACTCATTGCCGGTTATTGCAGGCTGCTGCTGTGACGCATTCTGCGCCCCATCTGCGACGCATTCTGCGACGCTGTTGTTTCCTTGCTTTGAATCAGGGCCGATGGTTCGTGTTCCTGCTGCTCGCTCGTAATCTTCATCACGCACCATCTGATAGTGAGCTTCAGCAATTGCCTGGGTGTGCCCCATCCAGAGCGTACAGATAGCTGCTGGATACTCGGCTGCCAGTTCAGTCACTCTGCTTGCCCGCATAGCATTGAATAACCGAGGCCAGGGGGTCACTCCTGCTCGATGGATGATGCGTTTGAACTGGGTGCCAAGATTCGCTGTTGTATCTCGGTACCGCCCCACTACATACACACTGCCTTCAGGAGCAAGCTCGTAAGCCTCCATCAGAACTTCTCTCAATTCAGGGAAGAGCGGAATCATTCGTTCAGCCTTACCTACATGCTGCTCCGTCTTAGGTGAGTGGACCAGCAATCGATTGCTTGCCCAGTTGATATCTTCCCATTTCACTCTGAGCACCTCTGACGGGCATCTCATGCCGCCAAACCGAGCCAGTGCAATGATGCATCGCCAGTCAGCGCTTGGAGCCGTCTCAATGAGTTTATGAGCAATCTCTGGTGTCACATAGGTCATTCGGTCACGATTGGTTTGTGCGCCACCTCGCACACCTTCAAATGGATTGGAGGGAATCATCTCCCATCGCACAGCCCGCTTAAAGAACATGCGTGCAATCTGAATTTCCTTTGATATCTTGGCTGTGGCATACTCTTTTCCAACGAGCCACACACGGTATTTATCCGCATCACGTGGCGTGATGGATTCAAGTGTGCGATCTTGCCCAAAGTACTCAAGGAGTATCCGCTTGGTTTGGCTATACCGAATTCGTGTAGAGTCCTTCACGCTCATAGTCTCAAAGTACTCTTCGAGCAATACGCCAAGCGTATGTGATGCTGTTACCTGCCGAGGCTGAACTAGTTCGACCTTAACCAGCTTGGCATACACGCCCTCAGGCAGCTCAGCAAGCCACTGATTCGTTAAAGCGTCGACGGGCGTACCAGTTTTGCTCGACGCGATCAGACGATCTAGACGGACAACAAACGCCTCTGCAGTCTTGACATTGAGTTTGCCCATACGAATTGTTTGTCGCTTACCACTCACATCGGAGAACATGATTCTTTTCGTACCATTCTTATCGCGTGAGATTGATGCCATTGAGTTTACCTCCCAGATCGAGTCTATCTGATACTCGCATTTTATGCCTCCACTACGATCAATCTTTACTTTCTTACTATAATGGGGCTTCCTCTAGTTCATCCGCCTGAGCTCTCTGAGCGACAAATCGCTCCAAATCTGCTACAGGAATCAATACTGCTCGCTCCACTTTGATAGATCGAATTCTACCCTCCTTGAGCAATGTATAGAGTGTTCGGACTGAGATACCGATCGCCTCAGCAGCTGTCTTCGGACGTACAGCCAATCGATACTGTGTTTCTTGGACGTGCTGCACATTCTTTTGTTCATCTTCCATGTCTTGTCTCCTTTTTCGGCATGTGATGCCATATACCAAGCTTTCTACACTGCGTTTAACTCGCAACCAAAAACAGTACGCTACCCAAGTTTGTACTCGACAACAATTTCTCATTTTTCTAGATTCAAATTGCAACAGTCGTATCGCAATCCTGAAACCACTAGCCTCCAGATCTCTTCGATAGCCTGCCGTGTGTTTTTGCAACATTCCACCGATTGATAACGAACGAACAAAGCCTGCCCACTTCGCACAGACCCCCACATTCTTTGTGACCAGTTTTGTCAAATTTGTGACCAATAAACACCGAATCTATGCGCCAAAGAGATATATTCAGCGACAAAAATCACCTAATCTGACCAGTTCACAAATGAAAACCCGCGCATTGTTTTTGAAATATTTGAATTTTTATATCTTGCATTCCATTAAACACGCCCCCGTACCGGATCGCTCCCAAAGGTGTAATCTGCCCCCATTGTTTGTACCACTCCCTATGTTAGGGCAGTGGCGTTCTTCCGTACCATCAGAGGGCTGCGGAGCGTAGCGGAGCAGCCCTCTGATGGAGTGATCCGTGTTTCGGGTGCCGGTGGCCGATACCCAAGCGACGAATGCGGTCTCGCCGGGCTGTAGTGAGTCCGCCAGCGGTTGATCAAGACCTTGGCTTCTCGCAGCGTGCAAAAAATCTCGCCATTGAGCAGCTCGTCACGCAGCTTGCCATTGAAGCTCTCGATGTACCCGTTCTCCTAAGGGCTCCCTGGCTCGATGTACAGCGTCGATACACCTACATTGCTCAGCCAATTTCGTATAGCTTTGGCCGTAAACTCCGCGCCGTTGTCAGAGCGGATGTACTTAGGCACGCCCCGCGCGGCTATCAGCCACGCCATACGCTCAAGCACATCATCGCTGCGGAGATTCCTTGCCACATCTATCGCAAGACACTCTCTCGTATGCTCATCGATCACCGTCAGCATCCGAAAGCTTCGGCCTACATCTGTCCGAGCCTGCACGAAGTCATAGCTCCACACATGGTCCTTGTGCTCGGCTCGCAGCCGCACACATGATCCATCATTAAACCAAAGTCTTCCCCGCTTTGGCTGTTTCTTCGGCACTTTGAGCCCTTCCTTCTTCCAGATCCGCTTGACCCTCTTGTGATTCACGCGCCAGCCCCTGTGACGCAAGATCGCAGCGACTCGTCGGTAGCCATATCTTCCATACATACACGCCAGCTCAATGATCCGCTGTGTGAGCGGTAACTCATCGTCTCTAATGCATGGCAAGTACGGCTGAGATGCCCGTGGTTGTTTCAGGAGTTTGCACTCCCGCCGCTCGGAGACAGTGAAGCGATTCCGTATCACGCTTCCGGTGCGGGCTTAGAAGTTTCCGTGAGCGACTTCCTGCAGCATCACTTTGTCAAGACTCAGATCAGCGACCAGCTTCTTGAGCCGGGCGTTTTCCTTTTCGAGATCTTTGAGCTTGCGGGCTTGGTCAGTTTTCAAGCCGCCGTACTTCTTCCGCCATCGGTAGTAGGTCTGCTCCGTATCCCCGAGCTTGCGTGCGACCTCAGGGGCGCTAATCCGTTGGCTGAGATGGACTTCCGCCTCGCGAAGCTTGTTGATGATCTGCTCCGCTGAATGTCGTTCCCGTGCCATGATTGCTTGCCTTCCAAATACGCCCATTCTACGAGATTACTCGCATAAGGAATGGATTAGATATTGGGGGGCAGGTCAGAGTGAAACGTTGTGGCAAACAATTGCGTGACGCAATGATGCGCCGATCATCGCATCTTTGGTGATTCGGTGATTCGGTGATTCGGTGATTCGGTGATTCGGTGATTCATTTTTAGGTGATTCATTTTTAGGTGATTCATTTTTAGGTGATTCATTTTTAGGTGATCTTTCTCTTTCTGTGTTCCCTTTTTCCTTATCTTGTTTGAGATGAGATCAATTTTGCTGAATCGATGAATCAGTGTTTTGAATTAGCAATTATTAAAACAGATTAATAACAACATTGCGGGCTGCTCTTTTGGAAAGTTTGAGCGCACCGACCCCTTACGAGGTCGATGCGGTGCAAAATCTGCTCTTTCGGAGCCAGCCTTCGCTTACCGTCCATGGTATTTTCCCCGGCATACATGGATTTCATCCTGCCGTCAACCTAGCTTCGGTTATAAGCCGAAACACAGGGGGCAGTGTGTCGTCGCCGACCCCCTTCCGATTAGTCCTTGTCCTCCCTACTTCACGCTCTGCTGTCGGGGAGTTGCGACCGATCTAGTTTGGTAGGTTTTATCTCAATGTGCGATGAGTATTTAACTTTGGCTCATAGTGAGAAAATCTCTACAATAACCATACGTGCGCCGACTGGTTTCATGGACATATTTTTATTAAAATTTTGGATGTTTATCGCGCATAGTTTTTTGACGTTTTTAGTTTCGCCACGCAACTGTTGGAACTCCATGCTGATCACTTATTTGCTTTTCAAATGTTCGATGTCCAATGCATTCATCCTATCTTCTTCGGGCACAAACTCCGTTGCGTCACGCAACGCAAACAACGATTGCATGGCTTCGTCGAGCTGATCAAGTGCATACATTCGCATCCCCACTGCTATCCCACTTGCGATTCTGTTCTTGTACAATTCACACCACTACGCTTCGCCGAACATACCGAATGCGATTGCGTGTCTGTTGAATCCGGCTTCCCATTCCTGCAGCTTCGCCTGTGACCGCCTGTGAAGGAGTCGGCGAAATTAACGCGGCATGATCGGTATCCTCTGCCCAGGAACGCCTCTACGCCCACTGCTGCCACTCTCACAGCTATCCATTCTTCTTCATATCGCCATCCGCGCAGACACGGTGCGGATCCCCCGATCTCGCTTAATGCTGATCTTGGAAAAATATATCAACCTCCATGCAGTACATGAATGATTGGATATGTCCCACATAGCGGGTCTAGTTGCGGGTCAGAACTCACGGTACTCAAAGGAGCGGCAAGTCTACGAGAATTATCTCAAAGAAAATGGACTAGCATATTGGCGAGCTAGCAAGGTACTAGTGTGATGATCCTATGATCTGGTTCTCCTATATTGAGAATTTGAGCTATTCACATGATCATCAATGCAGAGATTCAATGAAAGAAGCACTCCCAACAGACTTAATCACAATAACACATATAATCCAGGCGGTTGAAAAGATTCGCTCAGATGGCTGCGACCAATATGGGATACCCAAGACATACAGAATGCTTCACGAAGGCCGGGCATATCCACCCAAAGCCGTCGCTGGCATTGCAGCTTCCTTCGCTACAGGCGAAGAATGGCCGAAAGACCGATTCTCAAACGGGCCACACATTACTCAGGCCAATGGCCTGCTGAGTTCACTTGGATTCAAGGTCGTTGAACACCTCCATCGGTTACCACGGATCCCTGAAGGGCATCGAGTCTTTGTTGAGATCACGAGCCTGGAAAACAACCACGGCGGAGAAGGATGGGAGCTCGGAAAGTGCCTGTGGAGCCCTACGAAGAATGTTGCCGGGATTGATCGATATTCAATGATGCGTGAACCACGTTCGGGAGACATAGTGCTTCATCTGGCAGAAGACAACTCGTTTCCAGATGATGTAGGAAGACAGTTTGTGGGGGTGTCGAGGGTCTTTGCAGATGCTGTAGAAACTGACCGAAGACCACCACAGCCAGGTGTATGGGAAAATCACAAGATGTTCTTCCGTGTCGAGCTCGAAGGATATCGCCCCTTGAAGTACGCTCTTCCAGCTGCGAAGCTTGTAGAGCTCTGCGGGGCTCAGATCAGAGAGGAAATCAATCGTGATTATCCTCCAGGATACCCATTCACTCAGTACGCGGAAGGCGTGCGAACTGCCTCCGGCTTGTACCTCAGAGAGTGCACAAAACCACTCTATAGCTTGATCGCCTCGATGATCGGAGATGACTCCGCACGAGTACCAGTGAAGGGGGGAGCCTGGAACGATGAGGAGCTCCATTTCATTGTCCAGGACTATTTCGTGATGCTTGATTTAGAGATGAAGGGGATCAAGTACACGAAGTCAAACTACATGGTGGCACTGTCCAAGAAGCTCGTTATCCGAACACCCAAGGCGGTTGAATACAAGCACCAAAATATCTCCCACGTACTCATTAATAGTGGGTATCCAAGAATCAAGGGATTCGCGCCAGCACCAAACATCCAGAAGGCTTTAGAAGGCGTTGTTCTGTCATACATCAATACCCATCCAAAACTGGATGAGCATCTGCCCAATCTCCCCAAGAAAATTGAGTTTGAGCAGGATCTTGTAGACGATCCCAGCAAGGCCTTCGTGGAGGCACCCAGCGGCAAGCCATCACTTGAGGGCGACACCGAGAAAGACTTCACCGGAAAGTACGGCAGCAAAGGCAAGAAGACCGATTATGATCTTCGCAACAAGTTGAACAAAGAAATTGGCAGACTAGGCGAGGAATGGGTCCTCGGACTAGAACGCGCTCGTCTTATAAAAGCTGGACGGAGTGACTTGAGCGCTGAAATCGTTTGGATCTCCGAAGTTCTTGGCGACGGATATGGGTACGACATCAAGAGCTTTGACCATTCAACTGGGTACGAACTGCACATTGAAGTCAAATCTACGCGTGGTGGACACAGCACCCCATTCTATATCAGTTCAAATGAGTTGAACTTCTCAAGATCAAATGCAGAGAGTTTCAGACTGTACCGTGTGTTTCAATTAACCTCTGATCCTCGTGTGTGTGTCTACAGGGACCCCCTAGAAGAAAGCGTTTCACTCGTACCTATGAGTTATCGTGTTAGTCCCAGATGAGTTCTTTCAAGTAACCCACAACTTTATTAGCTACTCTCTATGTTAGGGCAGTAGCGTTCCCTTGCAAAAGAGAATTTCGTAGATGCCAAGTTCAAGCGGACTGATGCCATTCGTTCGGCCTTCTTTCGATTGATGAAAAAAACCAAAGTACCGAACGGCTGTAGCTTCTACTCTATAGGATAAATTTTTCCAGCGAGATTAAAATCATTGACCCAACTGTGAACGAGATGTTTCTGGCGCACTCTGGGAAGGGCATGAAGCGTTAATATGCCGAGCGTGATTGGGCTCGAATAGATGTGGCGATTATGAAACTCGAAAATGTGTTCGATCTAGATGCATAAACTATGAGACTAAATCATTAGCCAATGTTTCCGCCTGCGAAAGCACTAGATCAGTAGCGGCTTCTTGTTGATCAGGTGGGTATTTGTATCTCCGAAGCAATCGACGAACCAATGTTCGCATTTCAGCACGAACCGTTTCCTTGATCGTCCAATCAATAGTCGCACTTTTTCGAATTCGGTCTGCAAGCTCTCGGGCGATGGTTATGAGTGTGTCATCTCCCAACGATTCAACGGCGCTTTCATTCTTTGCCAGTGCATCATAAAACGCTATCTCTGATTCATTGAGACCAAGCTCTTCACCTCTGTGCTGTGCCGCCTTCATTTTCTTAGCCAACTCGATGAGTTCTTCAATCACCTCTGCCGTTTCGATTCCTCGATTTTTATACTTCAGTATCGAGGCTTGCAGCATTTCTCTAAATGAGCGGGCTTCAACAATGTTCTTGCGACTACGAACCTTGATCTCATCATTGATGAGCTTTCGAAGCATCTCTAAGGCAAGATTCTTCTGTGGAAGCCCTTGAATATCCGCTAGAAACTCATCCGAGAGGATCGAGATATCAGGATTCTTCAATCCGGCTTGCGCAAATATATCGATGACACCCTGTGAAGCAACAGCTTTGGAAACGATTTGTCGCACAGCTATATCAAGATCTTCGGGAGATTTTTTGCCGCTCTCCGTAGCCTTTACAATTCCAGCACGAACAGCCTGGAAGAATCCAACTTCGTCACGCAGTTCAAGTGCTTGCTTGCTAGGCACTGCAAGTGCAAATGCTTTCGAGAGTTCAAGAACTGCTTGTAGGTATCGGGTCTTCCCATCCTCAATACCAAGAACATGTTCCATCGCTTCAGGAATCACTGCGACACGATCAGAAGCCTTGGCCGAGAAGAAGCGGGCATAGTCGAAACCGTGGAACATGCTTGCCACGATCTCGTACTTTTCTTGTAAAATTACCACAGCTTCACTTTGATCAACAGTTGTCCGGCCTTGGCCACCGCTTTCGGTATATGTTGCTAGCGCCTTCTTGAGTTGATCAGCGATGCCGATGTAGTCAACGACAAGGCCACCCGGCTTATCACGGAAAACTCGGTTTACTCTGGCAATCGCTTGCATCAGCCCGTGACCACGCATCGGTTTGTCAATATAAAGGGTGTGCATACACGGGCAATCAAATCCGGTCAGCCACATGTCACGCACAATGACTAGTTTCAGTGGATCATTTGGATCCTTGAAGCGCTTCGCCAAATCTTCTCTGCGTGATTTGTTGCGTGAATGCTTTGCGATTTCTGATCCCTCGCTCGCATTTCCTGTCATAACAACCTTGATCACACCCTTGTCATCATCATCGTGATACCACTCAGGACGAATCTTTGCTATAGCGTCATGAAGCGCCATGCAGATGCGGCGTGACATGGCAACAACCATTGCTTTCCCATCAATTGCGGAAAGCCGATCCTCAAAGTGGGAAACGATGTCCTCGGCAACCTGATCGACCCGCTGATCTGATCCAACAATCGCTTCAAATGCTGCCCATTTCGTTTTGATCTTCTCTTTCGAAGTAAGTTCCTGCCCCTCGGTTACCTCATCGATCTCATCATCGAGAGAGCCAACCACAGCTTCATCAAGCCCCAATTTGACAAGCCGACCTTCGTAATAAATTGGAACAGTGGCATTATCATCAATAGCCTGCTCGATGTCGTATACGTCGATCTCGTTACCAAAGACAGCCCGTGTACTGACATCTGATCGTTCAATCGGTGTTCCGGTAAAGGCTATGTAGGTAGCATTGGGTAGAGCATCCCGGCAATACTTCGCAAAGCCATATCCAACATGCCCAGTTTCTTTATCAATCTTGGCTCGGAACCCGTACTGGCTCCGATGAGCCTCATCAGCGATCACGATAATGTTTCTGCGATCAGAAAGCAATGGATGCTCCCTGGCACGATCGTCAGGGAGAAACTTCTGAATGGTCGTGAACACCACGCCTCCGCTCGCCCTTTGAAGCAAGTCTCGTAACCCAGTGCGATCATTCGCTTGCTCAGGAGTCTGACGCAATAGAGCTTTTCCACCTGCAAATGTAGCAAACAACTGCCCATCTAGATCGTTTCGATCCGTGAGAACCACAACCGTTGGGTTCTCTAGTTTCGACTGCTCAATCAATCTGCCAGCATAGAACAACATCGTCAGGCTCTTCCCAGAGCCCTGCGTATGCCAAATCACACCTGCTCGATGGTCACCCTCAGGTTGGGCTGCAACAACAGTTGCATCGACCGCCTTTCGCACAGCGTGAAACTGGTGATAGGCTGCTATCTTCTTGATGATGCGTTCTTCGTTCGTTTCAAATACAGTGTAATTGCGAACATAGTCCAAGAACCATCGCCGATCAAAGATCCCTTTGATGGCAACATCTAGCTGGGGCTGGCTCCTCGGAGCTTTATGCTCACCATCCGTCGTGCGCCAAGGAGTGAAACGATCTTTGTCTGCGGTCAACGATCCAAGCCGTGCCTCGTTCCCATCACTGACGAGAAGTACGGCATTGTTCACAAACAAGCTCGGGATCTCGGCTTTATACGTCTGAAGCTGCTTAAACGCTGACCAAATCGTCGCTTCTTCATCCGCAGCATTCTTGAGTTCGATCACGGCAAGCGGGAAGCCGTTGACATAAACCACAACATCGGGGCGTCGCTCGTACCGATTCGAACCCTGCTGCTCAACCACAGTGAACTGATTGACCACAAGCCAGTCATTGCGATCGGGGTCTTGGAAGTCAAAGAGCCAAACCTTGTCACCTTTCGATGATCCATCAGGCAATCGATACTCTACATCCACTCCATCACGAAGGAGCGCATGGAAACTCTGGTTGTTCTCAATGAGCGTTGGTCGATCTGGCCGTTGCAGTCGCTTGACGACTTCTTCGATGCATTCAGTCGGGATGTCAGGGTTCAATGAATAAAGTGAATTTCGGAGACGGTTCTCCAGCAATACCTCATCGAAGGAATCACGCTCAGACGCAAATGTATCAGGTGCAATCTCTGGGCCATGGGCAATTTCATAGCCGAGTTGTTCAAACCATGCTATAGCAGCCTGTTCAACAACGCTCTCGGTAAATCGCTCGCTCATGCCCCGTCCTCCTCTTGAACATCCTCCTGCTCGTCGTCCTCGTTATCCTTTGATTGCTCTAGGTAATCGGTAAGAGCATCACGATATCCAATGATGTCAAAGTGGTGAAGAACACGGCTTGGTACCATAAGAAATGATCCGATCTTGATTTCGCCGTACTGATCCATGCATACTTCATCAAGCGAATCATTGAAATCTGAGTAGTCCTCGTAGTAGGTATGCTGGGCCGGAACCGATTCGAGGCTTGTCCGATGTACTCGATAAAGAAAGGCGATGACAGCATCTGCGGCTTGTGCTGCATAGAGAACTTGGTAGTCCCCTAATCTAGGCAACTCCCGTCCTTTACCGTGCGAAGCTAACCCAAAGGTGTTTCGTATCTCGCAGAGGCCTTGGATAGTCTGCAATTGACCAGTAACTGTTTTCCTGACGGCATCATTGGCCTTCTTCGCTGCATCACCCGTTGTCCCTGCCAGAGGAAGAAGGTTCATTGTCTCTTTGAGTAGCTTTGGCGCGTCCCACTTTGAATCAGGCTTGACACCTCGGTCTTCAAGAATAATCTTGCAGGTGCTTTCAACGATTGCCTTTGACAAATCACAGGCGAACGCATGATTGGTCCCAACCGACTCTTCCAATGCGTCAATCTGAGCCTCAATCGCTGGCGTTGCGCTGACTTGGCGCAACACTTCCCGAATAGCAGTCATTTTGAATACGCCATGAGGCGAATCGATTGCAGTCATCCCTCTTCGCCTTTCCTCAGCCGCACTTCCCCTGATAGAAGTTTGGGAATTAGCGCATCCCGTGTCTCGGCCAATGATTGAGACTCAATGGCCAGAGAAACCTGTAGGTCATACAGAGGCTGGACAGATTGTGTAAATGCTGAGGCTGTAGCTGTTTCTGGCACTACAGTTTTATGACTCTTCAGGACTCCCTGATTGATATTCTGCTGCGCAGCCCCAACAGCAATTTGTTGCAGCCCCTGCCTTGCTTGAAGCAATGTGTGGACTAGGAAGAGAACTCCATACTCGCTCTTCGCAACCAACCCTGCTGCCGCTTGGTTTGATGTTCCCTCTGTAGTCAAAATGCCTAGGCGACCAACTGTAGGCGATGCGTATAGCGCGAACAAAACAGTCCCAGCTTTCCACAACTTGCATGCCGAGTTAGCAAGCCCTGATTCGGTAATCTTCTCGGAAGAATCAAGCAGTGGCCCATCGTGTAGTTCGCCAGTCTTGAACCAAGCAACTGCCCCACTATCCCAAAATTCCGTGTTTTTGCGAGCAGGTGTCCCACCACTAGTGATAGAAATACAAAGCTCCTCAATGGACCCAACCTCCCACCCCTCCGGAATCGATCCGAGCTCAGAGTCAACAAAGGTAACCGGGAGGGCGTCGAAGACATCCTGGGGCATACCGGGGAAGGATGCGGCCCCGCTGGCTTTGACTCGAACGGGCTCGAAGTCCACGAACCACGCCTTGAAGTTTGCCGCCGCCATCTGCTCCAACGTGCTGTTCATTCGCCGGTTCAATTCGATCTTGTTGTCGAGAGAACCGAGGATTGAGACAATTGTATGTTGTTCGTCGGTAGGCGGGACAGGCAAACTAGCTTCACGCAGCGTTGTCAGTGGCTTCTGGATCTGTGGCACACCAACTTGTGATACACGACTAAAGAGATAATGCTGCCCATCTGACGAGCAAAGCCAGTAGTAGAGATACTCAGGCAATAGCAACTCTGGATTGCACCGAACACGCAACATGCTCTGACCCATGATGTACCGCTTGTATTTGCGGTTTTTTGGCATGAGACCAATCTGGCCAAGCGTTCCTTTGTGAACAAGAAGTACATCTTCTGGAAAAGATTTATACTTCCAAAGCCGATCAGCATCCTCATCACTGATAAAGACAAAGTCATCATCATGAAATCGACCTCGATTGACATTGACTCCACGGAGCAGAGGAATCCCGGATGCCTGATAAGCCTTTGATGACAACGCAGAACCAAATGGTCCAATTTGGGTTGAGTACGGCTCATCTACAGCGCATTCAGCAATCGTCTTGATTGGCCAGTCCGTCATTCCGCTCCCCCAAGTACGAAACGAGCCTTCTCTTTGCGTAGCATGTCAAACGGGTTCATGTACTTGACATTCAACGCAAGGCATGCGTTGGGAATCTTGATATTGCCAATGGTGTTCCGTGGGACTTCATGGGTGACGACAGTGTGTTTGCTCGCTAATGCTTGAGCAACGAGGTAATAGTCACCGACTTGGAGAAATGTACTAATCGCCGCTGGCGTATAGCTCTCCCCATTGGGTAGGGCATGTTTCGTTGCCCATTGACTCACTGTGCCAAGAGCAGCAAGGGTTTGCTGGTCTGGCTCCTGAAAGAATCCAGCATCAAGTCCTGCGGCCCATTGCGAGAGTTCATCCGTACCCGCTTGTATCTCGTCCGAGACCTTCTCGATACTGAATACCTTCCCCACCCTATTTTCTTGGACAAGCCAGTCCCAGAAAGCAGGACAAAAATCGAATCCATAGTGAAGCTGCTTTGCACTCATGAACACATTGGCATCAAGGAGGTAGGCCATCAGACATCTACCCCCACGGCCCGCCCCAAGTCCTTGAATGTCGCCATCTTCTTGAAGCCAAGTAAATGTAGTGCTTCACTGAACGACGCTCTCCCTTCCAATGTACTGCCGATGATGGCACGAGCAAAACGCTTGCCGACTCTCGCGGCGGTTGTATGGTAGAAGTTGCCACCCCCAGCTTTGGAAACAGCCATGTTCCGCAGTCGATCAACCTCGTCGTCATAAGCCGTCCAGAACGCATTTCGGGACATCTTCCCTGCGTCATAAATCCGCCGGAGTAAAACAAGCGTGCTGACTTTGTATATCCGAGCGAGACGATTGAGTTCAGATGTAAGATCATCTGTTTCTCGATATTGCTCACTGATAGCGGCTAGCGGAACGAGCAGTTCAGCGGCGACCTTGTTGCACCATTTCTCGACATTGTTGTTCGGCTCAACTCTCATTGTGGCATCGGAAAGTGCAGTTTCACCGAGCCAGAGATGAGCAATTTCATGAGCAAGCGTAAACATTTGTGCAGATTTGGAGTCAGAGCCATTGATAAAAATCAGTGGGGCAAGCGAATCACTAAGCGCGAAGCCTCGGAACTCTTCAGGATCCAGCTTTCGGTTGTTGTTACTTCCAACGACACCACTCACCATGACGAGGATACCCGCATTCTCAGCTTGCTCGATGAAGCGACGTAATGCATCAGTCCAAGTTGGCATCTGCCGACGTTCATCAATGCTGAACCCAAGAGCTTCTCTGATCAAACCTGCAACAGCCTCGGGATTTCTGCGGCGATCAACAGATCCAACAAACTCAGCGGGCGGTTCCTGAACTGTTCGAGCAAAATTCCGGAACCATTCTTGTCGTTGTTGGCAGATATAAATGGTGTCGAGCAAATCCGGCGATGGCCTAGCTACACCACGATCAGCAATAGTTCTAAAATCAGGAATCGGCACGAACTCTTCTGGTGGCTCTGGAAGAAAGAAATACCCCACTGGAGCACGAGTGGTCTTTGCAAATGCTTCTAGTTGCTTGAGGGTCGGCCTTGTTTCATCCGCAATCCACTCTTGCAGTTTGACAGTCGGGTGCCGCTCTATAAACGAATCCACGGTATAACCCGCCCGCTCACAGGCCCATTCAAGAAGCTCGGGTTTTACTGGCACTCGCACCAACGCTTTGCATCCTCAGGTATGATCAAATATTACTAGAAACTAGAGCGAGGTTTTTCTTGATCTCACTCTGTAATCGGTCAGACTCAGTGAACTGCTCCTGAAGCTGTGCAGTCAGCCGGGTCATTTTCTCTTCGAACGGTTCGCCGTCATCCTCGATGTCCTCAGCACCGACGTATCGCCCTGGCGTTAGTACGAAGCCGTGACCCTCGATCTCCTTGGTCGTCGCCGACTTGCAGAACCCGGCGACATCCTCGTACTCACCGCCCTCGCCCCGCCAAGCGTGGTAGGTCTCAGCAATACGACCGATCTCTTCGTCCGAAAGCTCACGCAGAGTACGATTGACGAGAGATCCGTGCTTGCGGGCATCGATGAACAACGTCTCTTTACGCCGATCTCGCAGCTTCTTCCCAGCGAGCTTTCCGCCTGCCTTACTTCTAGTCACAAACCAGAGACAGACAGGAATCCCCGTCGTAAAAAACAACTGACCAGGGAGCGCAATCATGCAATCTATAAGATCGTTCTCAACAAGCGACTTACGAATTTTGCCTTCGTCACCCGAGTTCGACGACATCGAACCATTTGCCATCACAAACCCAGCGATACCATTTGGTGCAAGATGATGGATGAAGTGTTGAATCCAAGCGTAGTTAGCATTCCCAACTGGGGGAGTGCCGAACTTCCATCTGGGATCATCCCTGCGTCGCTCTCCACCCCAATCAGAGATATTGAACGGCGGGTTGGCAAGAATGAAGTCCGCTTTCATGTCTTTATGCAGATCATCATGAAAGGTGTCGGCGTGTTTCTCGCCTAGATGGGCTTCGATTCCACGCAATGCGAGGTTCATGTTGCACAGTTTCCATGTCGTTGGATTTGACTCTTGGCCAAAAACCGAGATGTCTGTGACTTTCCCTTCGTGCGCTTCAACAAATCGCTCTGCTTGCACAAACATGCCCCCCGAACCACAGCAGGGGTCGTAGACCCGACCCTTGTAGGGCTCGATCATCTCTACGAGGAGTTTGACGATGGATTTGGGTGTAAAGAACTCCCCACCCAGCTTGCCTTCAGCGGCAGCAAACTTGCCGAGGAAGTATTCATATACCCGTCCAAGGATATCTTTCGCTCGGGATTCTTTATCACCCAGACCGATTCCCGAGATGAGATCGATGAGTTCGCCAAGCCGCTCAGCAGGTATCCCACGGCGGGCATAGTCTCGGGGCAACACATTCTTCAATCGCTGATTGTCACGCTCGATAGCGTACATACCGTCATCTATAAGCTTGGCAATATCAGGACGCTTGGCTTGAGCTTGGAGTTGTTTCCAACGAGCCTCGGGCGGAACCCAGAAGACATTCTTTGAAGCGTACTCGTCCTTGTCCTCAAGGGTTTGGTTGGCCCAGTCATCGTCGCCATCGGTAAAATAATCTGATTCAGGATCTGCAATCAAAGCCTCAAGCTCTTCACGACGAGCTTGAAAAGCATCAGAGATGTACTTGAGAAATAGGAGTCCAAGCACGACATGCTTGTACTCAGCAGCATCAAGAGAGCCCCGGAGTTTGTCCGCAGATGCCCAGAGTTTCTCTTCGAACCCCAAGGCCGCCCCATTGGATTCGGATATCTTCTTCGCCTGCTTTTTCTTCGCCATAGACCCGCCTTCATGCGCTTCCGCTCAGAGAGCAAGAAAGCTCTCGGATGTATTCTACTGATTGGATTATGTATTGTCCCGAAGCTGGGCGGTATGAGTTGGAAATACGAAGGCATCTAAACTGAATGCAGTTCGTGGGTTGACATCGATTATCGCTCAATTTTGAGTTTGCTCAATTCCCAATCTGTGTCGCCACACAGTCAGCCTTCCATGCCGTTTCCAACACCAAGCGGGTCAACAATCGGGTCAAAGCGGGTCAACCCCAAATTCTCCAGCCCAGTCACCTTATCAAAAAACGCCCTTAGCATCAAGCCAGCGGCGTTTTCTGAAAAAGGAGACGAACGGGATCGAACCGACGACCTCTTGCATGCCTGTTATCGATCAATAGAAAGAGAGATCATCCGTTCAAGGCGATCTAGCCGAGCTCGGAGTTGTTGAATCTGGTTGCCTTTTTCTGCTCGAAGTTTTTCAATCTCCGCATCCTTCTCTGCACGCAGTTCCTGAATCGCGTCGACAATCAATGCTTCATAGCCTTTTTGGTCAAGATAGAAGTACCCATCTTCGGCGGTGTTCACCCATTGCGGAATCACCTGCTGGACTTCCTGGGCAACGAAGCCAGATTGAAGGCCGGGGGTGTAGGAAAAATGATCCTTGGCGGTGTACTCGAAGTTCACAGGTCGCAATGCCGAGATGGTATCGAGCGAGCCGGTCACCGAAACGATGTTCTTCTTGAGCCGTTGGTCAGAGAACACCGCCCATGAGCCGCCGCCGGTTTTTCCGGCTGTGCCTTCCACCGAAATATCGAAGGCAGGGTTGAGGGTTTTGATTCCGAGCTTCTTGGCGATATGGACATTTCCAGGACCAATCTCAGCGCTGCCACCACCGAAGACGACACCGCCATTCGAGTAGATTCTCAGACTCATGATTTCGCCGGCAACGAAGGTGAGTGGATTTTGGTGAACAGATGATGGCACCCTGACTTCCAGTTTGCTGATTGGGGAAGATGTTCCGATTCCGACATTGCCCTCGAAGTAGTTTCTTCCACCCTCAAAGAATCCAGCGTAGCCATCTTCGCTGTTGGTCTTGCCCCGCACGCCGTAGGTGGTACCGGTGGAGGCGAAGGCCGAGCCATAGACGCCGTGCCCGGACGTGCTTTGGTTCAGGCCGTACACACCGTAGGTGGTGCCGGTGGCAGCGTTGGCCAAGCCGTAGATGCCGCGCCCGGATGTGCTTTGGCTCTGGCCATACACGCCGTAGGTGGTGCCTGCGGCGGCGTTGGCTTGAGCGAAAACAGCTCGTCCGGATGAGCTATCATTCAAGAACCACCCGCCGTAGGTTAAACCAATGGGAGAATTTGCCCTGCTGTAGATAGCCCGTCCGGATGAGCTGGCAACTTCAACATGGAGCGGATAGCCCGGGTTGGTAGTTCCAATACCAACATTATCTGATCCATCGACAAATATTCCCCGTGTCTGGATGCTGAACGGCGAAGCGGTCATCGCTATTCGTGGCGAGAGCGTGTTGCCATCGACCACAATCTCAAGCCAGAACTGGGTGTCTGAAAAATCCTGCGGGCCGAAATCGAGCTGAGCACTGAAGATTCCATCACTCACGGCTTGGGCGGCGATTGTGACCGTCGATCCAATCTGCGACCCACCAGCGAGGGCGTTAAAGAGTGTGAAATCCATGCTGTAGGACCCACTGGCGGCATTGCCGGAATCAATAAGTTCACCCTGGTAGGTGAAGGTGGTGTCGGTTTGGGTAAATGCCGGAATAGAGCAAACACTAGCGGTACCCAATAGGGCGGCAAAGAAATCAGTACGCATGTGTGGTTTCCCTCTTCCTGTGAATAAGCCAAGGGAGAATCCTCGGTATGGATATTCTCTCCAAAACGGAGTCCATTACAAGAGCCAGCACCTGACTTTGAGTCAAACTCTTGACCTAGCGGGTCAGTAAACGGGTCAAAGCGGGTCAAGCCCAATTCCTTCAGTTCTCAGCAGGCATCAAAAAACGCCACTGGCTCAATACCAGCAGCGTGTTTCACCAGTCTTATGGGTAACCAGCACTAAACGCTGTCATGAACGCACTCACATGGAAAAAACGAAGCTTCCATCACTCGTAATGTCTGCAATTTGATCATTTAACTGATACAGAACAAGGAAGCCGCTCATGACTCTTCCCATTCTGTTGTACTCAAAAACGATACTCCGTTTTTTCTCATGATCTCAAAACCTGATTCTTCAATATACTTATCCAATTGTTTGGATTTTGACAATTCATTCAAAATATACAACTCATATATCAAAATCCAATACTGATCTAGTTCTTGGTAAAATGAATTATTGACTGAAGACACGAAACTATCCACAAGATCAAAGTGCTGCCCTATCGCTAGCAACCCAGCCATAGGCATGCAATCATTTGAACTAATAATCTTTCTAGCGTCTTCTTTTGAGACCTTGGCTCCACTCAAATAATAGAGGTAGAGGGTCCATCCAACAGCATCAGACCGTCGAAACTCTAAGTGTCTAGCAAGAAGCTTTGAAAGATCAGCCACTTTTAGTTTCAGTTCGTGTTTCTTAATAACTTCACACAGGATTGGCAACAGGACAGGGCTGTAAATTGATAAATTTACAAGATACTTAGCAAGCGTACTAGATGACTTCTCCGTTACCATTTTTACTAACGATCTTGCCGCATACTTTAACACGCTCCCGTCGGGTTCGAGGCGATTTATGCTCACTGCATAATCCATATAATCAAGAACTTCTCTTTCGGACAAGCTCTTCTTTACAGGCAATCGACTTCGTAACTCAAGAACCCACTGAGAAACCATTGGCATAGGCAGTGTTTCAATGCGTAGTTTCTTTGCATTTAGAGTCAGTAAGTATTTTGCTAGTTCACTTTCTAGCTCTCGCACGAACTCCTCTGCTTTTTCCATTGTCCTGCAATAGGCTCGATAATCATCGATGTATCTATTAAAAACAAACCCCTTGCTGCGCAAGTTTTTATCTACAGGATAAAGAACTATTTCACAAACAATGTTTGATGTTGCGGGCCCTACAGGAACTCCAAGTGTTTCATTTCTCTTCAAGACTCGCTGCCGTTTATCGATCTGATTGAACCAAGAAGCATGTTCATCAATTTTTAGTTTTGCCTCTGAATGACCGATCAACGCCCATGGTATCGCATGGGTATAAATTGATGGAAAACAGGCCGAAACATCAGCCTCGACAAAGTATTGCATTCCCAACGAACTAGCCAATAAAGATTCCGATTCGACTACTGCTTCATCTTTGCCCATAACTACTACTCGACCAGTATCTCGCACTTCATAATTTTCTGAAAGAAAGAGCCGCCCGTCCCCATGGCGCTCAGGCTTAATTTTGCTACTTGGATTAGAACAAATTCGATTGAGTTCTGGTTGATCCCAGGAATCTCGCAGCTGTTGGCAAAGCGAGCAGTACGCCATTGGCACAGGAATATTCATTTTTCGTATGACGTTATTAAATCGAGTTGTTCGATATTCTACCTGATCAAATCCATTCCTTTTTCGTGCAGATTTCCTAGGCAAATTATTGAATGCCACAACAAGCTCATCTGCGATCTCCGGTGTAAGTGATTCAGTGCTGAATAGCGATGGGGTTTCATCCCGATGTTCTTTCACCATTGGTAAATAGTTGTATGACAACAAAGCACTGAACAAATAACTAGAGTCAATAGTCATAAACTAAATCCCCATTGACTTTCTAAATGCAGATTCAATAACAGAAGGCTTTCCAGCATTCGAACGCACAACACCCTTTATGCTCCATGCAGGAATATTTTTTGTATTTCTAGTGCAAAAAACACGTGGGTTTTTTGAAACGGCATCTTGTATGAGCTGCCTCTCCATATCTGCAACTATTTTTTTCGATGCAACATTCTTCTTACCAGGGCGAACAATAAAAAAAAGTACAGGTGTCCCATTTGATAATCGCATAGCTTCATTGTACTTGTTTACTTTATGATCTGTCATACACTCTTGCGTCATACCATTCTTGCCGTTGGTTTTTCCTACATACCAAGGCGTGAATCCCCTACCTGATCGTAGTGAAAAAACATACACGCCATGTTTGTTTGCGTATGGGCGAAAATTTTCGCTGGCAAGAAACTGATTTTTGCAAAACGAAGTAATGAATTTCTTTTTTCCAATGCCGTCAACAACCAGTTCGACAGGTTCGCTAACATGAAAAACAACTGCAGACATATTTGTATCTCCAAGTATAAATGCGAACTTATTGATTGACCCCAGAAGTTCAGAGTTTTTCTTGTCTGGTACATGAAAATACATTTCAGCACTACTGACTATTTTACACAGCAGAAAATCAGATAGCAATCTAATCCATGAATACCCCACTCACTGACCTAGCGGGTCAGTAAACGGGTCAAAGCGGGTCACCTACTAAATCGCCAACTCCCTAATTCCATCAAAAAACGCCACTGGTTCAATACCAGCGGCGTTTTCTGTAAATGGAGACGAACGGGATCGAACCGACGACCTCTTGCATGCCATGCAAGCGTTCTACCAGTGGTGCTTCCAGAGGTGGTTTGCTCTTTGGGCTGTCGCACTACTGGTGTTTGGCTTCAAGCTATCCACATTTACTCAGAAGTTGAACTGATCCGTTGCGTGACGCAACGCTCTGAATCGAGCGTTCAAAACAATTTGGAGTTTGATTGGTCCTGAATCAAGCTCCCAATCTGGACCTTCAGATTGGCCGACAGAGTTGGCCAAAGGCATACGAGCTGATTGAGAATGGCAAACGAATTCTCTGCTGACTCCTTTCCATCAGAAAGTGCGCCGCATTCTGCGCCCCCACTTCCCAAAATCGGTGTTTTCGATCCCTCAGCAGGGAGTGTTGGAGTCTGTCCGGGCCCATTTATTGATCCTACAAAGGGCAACAAACGATCAGAACCGGCGATATTGCTGGTTCTTTTTCGTTTTGATATGCGTATCGCGCACTATTGGGCAGGGATTTTGAGCGGCTTTGGGGAATTGTTGAGTCTATTTGATTTGGGGCCGCGATCAACCCGCTGTATACTGCGCCCATATGCTTGCTTCTTCTGCATTGATCGACCCGCTGCTTTGAAAGAGACTTGATGATGTTGCATTCCACCCAACGGTTGATCGAACAGACCGCGATTGTTCTCTTGTTTTTGGGCGTTCTCCCTGCCTCAGCGCAAACAAGCAATGAGGAGTTCAAGCTAATCGCTACTAAAACCACGCAAGGTGATTTGTTTGGGCATCAAGTAGCTGTTTCTGGCACTACGGTCATCATCGGAGCCAGCTTTGACAGTTTCGCGGGGCATCGATCTGGTTCAGCCTATGTTTTTGATTCTGAAACTGGGCATCAACTGTATAAACTCAACCCCCCCAATCCCAGATCAAGTTCCTACTTCGGCTGGTCTGTCGCTATTTCTGGATCTACCGCACTCATCGGAGCTTTTAGAGATTTTGATGTTCAAAACAACAACTCAAAAACCGGTTCTGCCTATCTATACGACACCACGACAGGTGAATTGCTATTCAAACTTCGTGCATCAGACCCTGATGAATCTGATGAGTTCGGTTTCTCTGTTGCGATCTCAGGCACAACAGCCATAATCGGGGCTCATAATGATGATGAAGGCGGGGAAGATTCAGGAGCGGCATACATTTTCGATACAGAAACCGGGCTCCAAATCGCAAAGCTTACCGCATCTGATGCTGCTACAGGTGATCGTTTTGGCAACTCTGTCGGAATATCGGGTACTATTGCGATCATCGGTGCAATCTATGATGATGACGCAGGGTCCAACTCCGGTTCCGCCTATTTGTTCAACACTGAAACAGGACAACAAATCGCAAAGCTCGTCGCAATTGATGCAGCGGAAGGAGATCAATTCGGGCGTTCTGTTGCAATCTCAGGCAATACGGTCATTGTAGGTGCAAATGGAGCTGATTCTGTTGCCGGTTCTGCATATCTCTTCGATACTACGACAGGGCTTCAATCCACAAAACTAACCGCATCTGATAGAGCACCAAACGATGACTTTGGCGTTTCAGTCGCACTATCGGACACCACGGCCATCGTCGGAGCAGCCTTTCATGATCACAAAGTAGTGGACACTGGTGCAGCCTATATGTTCAATATTGAAACTGGGCTTCAAATCAGAAAACTCAATGCGTCTGACGCCAAGGCTGGAGATATTTTTGGCTATTCTGTTGCAATCTCAGATACAACGACCATCGTCGGCGCACCATATGACGATGATGCCGGCTCAAACTCTGGCTCTGCCTATCTGTTCAACACATCTATCGAATGCATCGCGGACCTGACCGCCGATGGCATGCTCGACTTCTTCGATGTCTCTGCGTTCCTCGATGCCTTTGGTGACGAAGATCCGCAGGCCGATTTTACGAACGATGGGCTCTTTGATTTCTTCGATGTGAGTTCGTTCCTCGATGCGTTCGGCGCGAGTTGCCCGTAATCGCTTTGAGTGGATCTGGCGCGTGATGACCTATCGCAAGCTCGTCGCGATTCGTGCGTGAAGAACAGATCAGACAATCAATCTATGCGTTGCGATCGGCACACATGCGTGTTGCGTGCCGGATCATGGGACTTGGGTATTGAGCAACGCTCTGCGATCGATCTCGCCCGCTGACAGATTCTTTTGCCTTATGGCTTTTTCAATCGTCGCAGGGTCTCGACGAGCATCGGCTGGGCGTTGCGCAGACAGGCCTCAGATTCGGGCAGGTGAGCATCGGCCGCGGCGGACCATGCCCGGTTGAGCTGGCGTTCCATGCCCGCAAAGCTGTCCATCAACTCCGCATAGCCCGCGAGCGAGAGCCGGTTGATCAGCGCCGGACGGTCGGCCGCGAATGCCGGGACATCATCGCGCTGGATCAGACCGATGTGGCGAACGATGGCTTCGAGGCGGGCGTTCGTATCATCGGTCTGTGCGAGTTCCTCGGCGAGCGTGTGAAGACGCCCGGAGAGACGAGCGAACACAGTGGCCGCATCGGTCGCGTCTTCTCCAGCGGCCGGGCCCGCGGCCTCTGCCGCTGCCAGTTCCTTTCGCTGCGCCCGCCGGATGATCCATGCACCACACAGCAATCCAGCGCACGAGAGCACAAAGAGCCACAGGTATGGCCAGCGCATGAATCCAAACGCCGTCACCTTCACAAAGGTCACATCCGCCTCGTTGAGTAACTCGACGAGACCCGGAGTGAGCCGATCACCGGTGCGTCCGATGGGGACGAGAGCTTCACGCGCCGCGAGCACCGACTCGCCGCTCGGCTCGGTGATGACCGGCGGCGTGACTGCGGGGACACGCGGCGTTGTCTCGGGCTTGAGCGGGTTGTTGGTTGTGCTGCGCTCGGCGTCGAGTTGTGCGCGTACATCGGCGAGGCGCTCGGTGAACGCTGGAGCAGAAGCCTCGGCGTTATAGACGCCCGCAGGCGATCCCAGTTTCAGCGTTGCGAGCGTCTCCGGACTGGTTCCCTGCAATCGCACGAGGTACGCGGTGCTGCTTGCCAGCGAGCCGAAGATGACAGAGAGTGTGATGAGCAGGTAGGCGAAGAGTTTCATGGATTTGATTCCCGGCGGGATGGTATGAATAACGGATATGCGGTTGGGGCAATCAGCATGGTCTAGCCTGCGATCAGCACGATGGCGTTGACTCCCAGTGCCAACACCGCGTCGCCCACGATGAACCCGGCGGCCATCGGCACGCCCCACTCCTCGGCCCAGCTGGAACCTTTGGCCTTACTCACAAACATGTTGATCACACAGCCCACGCCGTAGGTCGCGATGTATGCGAATGGGAGGTACATGGAAAGCCCGACCAATACACCGAGCCCGGAGAACGCGCTCAGGCCCAGCAGAGCCCCGATCAGTGCTCCTGTGCCGTAGAGGGTGTAGGGCATCTCGCCGCCCTGGACCCCGGTGATCACGGCTTGCAATGCTTGGGCCTGGGGGGCCGAAGTATCCGTGCCCGGCCCGATGGGCACGCCGAACTTGGCCTGATTGCCCACGACGATGATTAAGAGCACCCCCATGGTGATGATCGGCCCGATGCCGGTGAATACGAGTTCAACGGTCTGCTGACGCTTGGGCTTTGCGCCCACGAGGTAGCCGGTCTTGAGGTCGGCCATCATGTCGGCTGCGCAGGTAATCGCAACGCACAAGGCCGCACCGATCAACACCGCCCCCAGCACACCGCCCGGCCCAGAGAGCAAGAGCACCAACACCACCGTGAGCAGGGCCATGCCCGAGATCGGGGACCAGTCGGTCATCCCGGTACACTGGGCGATGATGATCCCAGCGAACCAGATCCACAGCGCGCCGATCACCGCGATGATCCCGGCCCGCATGTGCGGGTTCATCCCCGAGAGCAGCCCCTTGCGATCAGCAGAAAACGGAGCTGCCACGGCCGCTTGATCCTCGGGGCTGGCTTCTTTGAATGTCTCCATTGCCGCTTCATCAACAAAGGCGAGAGTGTAGCCATTGTATTGTGTGCTGAACTCATCGGATTCGATCGCTTGTTCGGTCACCGGACAAACGGAGTTGATCGCTTGCTTGCCGGTAAAGTCCGCGGCGATAAACAGGAACAACAGCGCCCCGGCAACCGCGGCGACAAGCACCTTGAGCCCCAGCTCATCGCTCCCCCCGCCGCCTGCGCGGGCCGATTTCCCCGCGACCGCGATGGATTTGAAGGCTTCGCGGATGGCGGGCAATGAAGCGATCACGCCCATCATCGCGCCGCCCAAGAGCAGCCCGATGCCCAGTGGTCGGTTGACATTCCCGAATCCGTACCCGGCTGCTCCTGACTCGCTGACCGTTGCTGGCATCCAGCCCATCGCATAGATCAACGGGTTGAGCACGACATACGCCAAGATCCCGCCGGCGAGCACGAGCAGACCCGCACGCCCGGTGAGGTAGCCAGCGCCGAGCGCGAAGGGTGCGATGGCAAACAACAGCTGCATCTGGAGCGGCAGCCCCAATATGCGGCTAACATCGATGGTGTCATCAGTGATCAAAAGATCGGGCACGCCGTTGCGGTCGAGGTCCGCGCGCGTCGTGAGCACATCACTGCGCACACCCGGGGCGTTGAACGCGAAGTCGACCGGTTCTGACCCCTCATCCACGCTCCGAGGCATGCGGATCTGCAGATCGGCATAGCCGAACATTGGATCGGCCGCCCAACCGGCCTTCGTGCTCCGCAGCGCTGACCAAGGCACTTCGCCAGAACTGGCTTTGTAAGCGAGGGACGAGAGTTCCAATGGGTAATCCGTCAGCCGAGCCCGGTCCACAGGGTGTTCCAGGGCGTTGCGCAGATCAGCGAGCGCGAGCGCCTTGGCATCGGCGACCCGCCCGACCAGATCATTGGCCAACTCAGCATCCCCATCCTTCGTCTGGATCAACTCAGCCTGCAGACGCCCGTGTTGAACGAGCGACTCGGGCGCTGCCTTTGCAGAAATCCACGAATCGATCTGGCGAGTCAGCAGCAAATCAGCCCGCCCGATCCGTTCCTGCTCAACCAGCGTCTGCAGATCGTCTACGCTGGCTGGGCTTCGCAGCTGAGGCAACTGGGCGGGAAGCCCGATCAGCACCGCGAGCAAAATGCCGACTCCCAGCACGATCGCCTTCTTGGGACCCGCTCCGGGAGACTTGAGGATCGCGGCCACCGCCGTCGCCGAGGGGAAACGGAGCCGCTCGATGTCCAGCATCTGTTTGCGCAGCGGGATGATAAAGGCCCCGCCGAGCACCGCGCCGCACACACAGGCGAGCGTGATGAGCCAGAAATCCAGACTCCCCGCCGAGAGTTGAAAGCCCATCAGCAACAACACCGGCACCGTAAAAATCACGCCGGAGTTCGGCGTGTTCACCGCCGAGGCGATGGTCTGAACAATGTTGGTCTCGAGGATCGTGCCCTTGCGGAGGATCCCGCGGAGCAGACCGAACCCGATGACCGCCGCGATCGCCGACCCGCCGATCGTAAAGCCGATCTTGAGCCCCGCGTAGGTGATCGCCGCGTTCATCACGGCTCCGATGATCAGCCCAAGCACAATAGCGGCCAGCGTGACCTCCCGGTAAGGGGGCTGAACCGGGGGCGGCGTAGCGGGATCTTTCATTGGTGATTCCTGTGATCGATGGTGTGCAAAGCAGCGGGCTCTTTGGGCAACGAGTGCCACCCGTATCGCCATTATGTGCGATTTGATCGTCCAGAGCAAGTCAGGGGAACGGAAAGCTGTCCGGCACTATAAAGCGGACCAGATGTGGTCCTTATGGTACAGCCAGCTCGGGTTCTTCTTGTGATCTCAGATACAACGACCACCGTAGGTGTGTTCTATGACGATGATGCCAGCTCATCATGCGGATCGGCCAATATGTTCAAATCATCTATCCAATGCATCGCGGGCTCTACCGCTGTTGGGCTACCCAACTTCGGTGATGTGATCGCGTTTCTCGATGCTGTTGACAAAGGTTGCCCATGATCACTCAGATTTATAGTGACTGCGGATCTCGTCGAACTCTTCGTCCCGTGCGGCTTTAAACGCCGGCACGGGGACATCATCGTTGAAGTAGTGCAGGATGTAGTCGAGCTTGCCGGTGTGGAACAAATCAGTAAAGGCCGCGACGCCTTCGGGCCAGTAGCGGGTCCCGACGCCCGCCTTGAGCTCTCGGATCGCCCGTTCGGCGGCTTCGTCGCCCAGCTCGCTGCGGTACGGGCGCACGCTGGTCATCGCATCGAAGGCGTCGATCACCGAGAACATGCGCGCACCCATCGGAATTTCGTCGCCCTTGATCTGGAAGGGATAGCCCAGCCCGTCCCAGCGTTCGTGGTGATAGCGGACGATGTTGTAGATCGGCTCCTCGCTCACCTTGAGCGTGATCATCTTGGCGAAGCCCATGACGGGGTGGAGCTTGATGATCTCGAACTCTTCATTGGTCAGTTTGCCTGGTTTTTGGAGAATGTGATCGGGGATGTCGAGCTTGCCCACATCGTGCAGAGCCGCGGCCTGGGAGGCGAGGGCAATCATCTCACGATCGGCGCCGAAGGATTCGAGCAGCGCACGGGTATAGAGCACGACCCGCCAGGTGTGGGCGGCCGTCGAAAGGTCCTTACGCTCGATCTGCTCGACGAGTCCTTGGATTTGCTCTGGTGACATCGGGATCCTTCATGGGCCAGCTAGCTTCGGTGTGAGCCCGCTCTGACTCAGTCTTCGCTCGTCCACTTGATCGAACAGCCCATGCTGGCGATTTGTTCCTCGGGGCCTTTGCCCGTCGCGATGACCTGGCGCATGGCGTTGAGCAGCTCGGGGACGCGTCCTTTGGGATCGCCCATCCCGGCGCTGTCGAGGCGCCCGCGGTATTGGAGCTGGGCGTCCTTGTTGAACCCAAAGAAATCGGGCGTGCACACCGCGTTGTACGCTTTGCCGACCGACTGATCCTCATCAATCAGATACGGAAAGTCAAAGTTATGTTGCTTGGCGAAGAGCTTCATGTTGGCGGGTGAGTCCGCCGGGACCGCGTGGTAGTCGTTGGACATCACCGCGAGCACATTGATGCCCTCGGATTGGAGTACCTTGGCGTCATCAGCCAGACGATCTGCGACTGCTTTGACATAGGGGCAGTGATTGCAGATGAAGGCGATGAGCAGGCCGTGCTCGCCGATCTGTTCCCAGCAGGTGAACTCTTGGCCATCAGGGTCGCGGAGGGTGAAGTCCGGGGCGTTCCATCCAAAGTCGCACAGGGGGGTATTGAGCAGCATGGCGTGATCTCCGTGAGTTGATCGAGTCGGGATTCTCGATGGATTCTATCTGTAAACCGCCCGGCTGACGGTGCAAACACCCGGGCGGGCGATTTTCTTCCATTCCAGGCGATGCCGGCGGGTTTCGCCTTTCTTCCGAGCATCAAGCAATCGAGCCAGCCGTCATAGCTGATGCGGGCAGCCGCCACCGAGGCTCTGCGGCTACCAAGCCGTAGGTTCAGAAGCGGATTGCCCGGTGAATGCGGTGTATTTTCTTCGAGCGCCCTCAAGCAATACTCGCGTCATCTCTTTAGAATGTCCGGTTGAACGCCCCGCGACTTGTGAAAGGCACGCAATGGTTGACCAAGAACCGATCCAGGCATTCCGGCTCGATGAGACTCGCCCGATCGATTGGGCACCTGATCAGGCGTGGACGCCGTCGCAGGGCGATTTCTGGTTCCACCTCAACCGCAACTCGGAGCCGAGCAAGGCGTGGCTGATCGAGCATGCCGGGCTGGCCGAGCATATTTGCAAGAGCCTCTTGGCGAGCTCGACGCGTCCGCGTCTTGAGATCAACGAGGATGGATTGCTGCTGATCCTGCGCGGGGTGAACCTCAACGAGCAGGCGGACCCATCAGACATGATCTCGCTGCGGATCTGGATCGACGAGCACCGCCTGATCTCGATCGAGCGTGAACGGTTCCGCTCGGTCGCTGAGATCGCCGAGGGGCTGTCGCATCACGATGGGCCGCGTTCGACGGGCTCGTTGCTGGTGCTCATTTTGAGCAAAATGGGCGACAAAATCGGGCCGATCGTCGATGAGATCAGCGAGCGTCTCGACCTGCTCGAGGACCAGATCCTGAGCCCGGACTTTGTCGATGATCGCAACGAGCTGATGCAGCTGCGTCAGCGGGCGATCATGCTGTATCGCCATATCAAGCCGCAGACGGATGTGCTGATCGATCTCAGCAGGCTCGAACACGATCTCTTTGACCGGACGCACCTGCGTTCATTCCATGAAGCCGTCAACCGGAATCGGCGGTTTGTCGAAGAGCTCGAAGCCTCCAAGAGTCGGATGCAGGTGCTCCAGGACGAGCTGGCCAATCAGCTCTCGGCCCAGATGAATCGGCGGATGTACGCCGTCTCGCTGATCGCGACGATCCTGCTGCCGATGTCGATCCTGACGGGGCTCCTAGGGATCAATGTCGGGGGCATCCCCCTGGCCCAATCACCCCTTGGGTTCACCATCGTGTGCGTTGTGCTTGTCGCGATGGGTTTCATAGGCGTGTGGATCGCGCGTAAGATCGATTGGCTCTAGCGACTGGTGCGATGTGTACAAAGCCCGGGCGATCACTCTTTTTTGATCTTGTCGGCGTCGACAACGGGCGAGGGCTTTGACCCGGACTCTTTCCCGGGCTTTGCCCCGGACATTGCCCCGTTCTCGGCTTCTTCTGAGCTCGCGATAAGCTTGCTCAGATCCCCGATCGAACGCACATGCAGATCGCGCTGCGGGAACGCGATCTCGATCCCTTCGTTGCCGAAGCTCTTGAAGATGTCTCTGTTGATCTCGTTGCGGACGGGGACATAAAAGTCAATGTGCGGGATAAACACACGGAGCTCGAAGTTGAGCGTGCTGTCGCCGAAGTCCTTGAAGAGCACCCGAGGCTCAGGGTCCGCGAGCACCGTCGCGTTGCGCTTAGCGATTTTGAGCAGCAGGCGTTCGACCTTGTCGATGTCCGAGGAGTAGCTCACCCCCACCTCGATCTTGATCCGGAGCACCGGATCGGTGAGGCTCCAGTTGATCACCTCGCCGGTGATGAAGGTCTTGTTGGGGATGACGAGCTCTTTGCGGTCCCAGTCCGAGATCGTGGTCGCCCGCATGCGGATGCGCATGACCGTGCCGCTCACGCCCCCGACTGTGACGGTGTCGCCGAGCCGGATCGGGCGCTCGGCCAAGATAATGAGCCCCGAGACAAAGTTGGCGAAGATCTCCTGGAGCCCGAACGCGAGCCCGAAAGTCAACGCCGCGGCCAGCCACTGCACATTGGACCACGAGATCCCGACCGCTTTGAACGCCACGAGGATGCCGGCGATCGCGATCAGATAACGCAGCACGGTGCTGAGCGCATATCGGCTCCCGGCATCGAGCGGGAGACGCTGGAGCACCACGATCTCAATGAGCCCGGGGATGTTCCTGAACGCGATCCAGGTCGCGATCAGCACAATAAGAGAGAATCCGATGTCCGCGAGGGTGATCGAGACCAGCTCATCGCTCTCGGTTTCTGGCTTGGGCGACTCGCCGGCGGAGGAAGTCATCACGGGCAGGGGGGGCTTGATGTCCTTTGCACTCTGCCCGCTCGCCCCTTGCCCGTTCGAAGATCCCCCCGAGCCATCGGGTGTGCTGGCTGCGTTCGATGATGCCTGTGTATACACCGCACCCTCACCCGCGGATTCGAGCTGGATCACTTTCACATTCGGCCAGACCTGCACGCGATCGAACATCCGCAACGCGGGCAGGGCCTGGGCCCAGATCAGGAACAGCCCGAGGACGGCCGACACCACGATCGAGGTGTGGAAGATCTGCTTGGTCTGCTCGCTGAGGGCGGGCAGGTCGATCTTCTCTTCGTCGATACTCACGGAGGGAACATCCGAAGATTCGCCGGTGCTGGCCTGCTTGGTCTCCGCGTCGGATTCGGCCTGCGCCCGCCGGCGCTTGGCATCCTCGACGGCCACCCGCCGACGGGCGACATAGAGCCAGCGATGCAGGATCTCGTTGGAGACGACGAGCACAAGCGTGAGGATGAGCGATTGTTCCAGACGCGATTGGAGCTGGAGGGCGGTGTAATGGAACCCGAGCCAGCTGAGTATGGCGAACACCATCGGCAGCGTCACCGCCAGCAGGTACCACACATAACGCAGACGGTAGATCCAGCCCCCGGCGTTGTGCTCGATGTAGCGTGCAAGCACCGCCCCCTGCGGACGAAGCACACGGTGGAGGAAGATGGTCAGGATCAAGAGCTCGAGCGTGAAGAGCACCCGCCCCAGCGATGCGTTGGCGGCTTCGTCGCCGGCGGAATCGATCGCGGTGACGAATAACACCAACGGCACGATCGTCGGGATGAACCAGCGCAGGTTTTTTCGGATCAGACGGGCCGAGTCCTTGGACCATTTGAAGTGCGCGATCCCGAGCCCGCCCGGGCGCAGGAGGTGACGGAAGAACGCCAGGGGATACAAGAAAAACGCGGCGGCGTAGAGCCCCGTGCCCATCGCCCGGACGAGTTCGTGCTGGCCCTCGGGGGCACGCAGCAGCCAGCCAAGCGAGCACATGAGCAGCGCGATGGGCGCAGCCATTAGCGCGGTGAGCAGCGCCGCGTAGACGGTGAATCGGAAGGAATCTGTGGTGTACCGCGCGACGCGCTCGCCGAGCTTACGGATCCAGGCGCAGCAACGCACGCTGAGCAGGAAGAACAGCACCAGGACCAGCACCCACGCCGAGCCCCGGACCCAGCGCGCTTCGATGTACTCTACGGTCAGCGACCAGGCCCGTGCCCAGACGCTCCGATCGAAGAGCCAGTGCACGGTGTTGTTGAGCTCATTGAGGCGTGGGCCCCGCCCGCTGTCGATGCTGCGGACCCAGAGGATCCGTTCTTCGATGAAAGCCCTGTATGATCCAGCGACCTCGCTGGTCTCGCGGAGCACGCTGTTGAGATCAACGAGATCGGCAAAGTTGTTCGACGCGTCGCGGATCAATGTATCGAGCAGATCACGGCGAGCCGCGGCCAGCTCCCTGGCGACCTGGAGCAGCTCTGGGCGGGTGTCGACGGCGGGCTCGAGATCCAAAGTCGCTCCGGGCTCAGTGGTCATCTGGGCGATCAGCGACTGGGCGATCTGATCAACATCTCCCGCATTGATACGCCGCTCCTGAAGCTCGATGAGTGTGTAGTCCAGATTGTCGAGCGTGCGCTGGGTCGACTCCACGGCTTTGCGCAGCTCGCTCAGCTCGGGGATTGATTCGTACTGATGGCGGAGCAGCAGCCCGGTGGCCCGGTTGAGCCCCGAGGCGTTGAGCCGATTGCGGATGGATGTGAACCGGGTGTTGAGATCGTTGAGCTCCGTCCGGGCGCGTTCGAGCTGCTGGGCGTAGTTCTCGCTGGCCCCGTTTGTCGATGGGGTGCCCACGAGGGTGTTGGCCAGCTTGACGGATTCCTCGGCGTACTGCTTGAGCACCGGGTGCTGGCGGGCGGCTTCGCGCCGGAGCTTGTTGGCTTCTTGCACCGCGCGCTCGGCTTCGAGCTGACGCAGATTCACGATGCTGTTCTGCCACGCTTCAACCAGGGCCTGGGCCTCGCTGGCGCGGCGCTGGGCGCGGTCTCTGCGGGCGGGGAGCAGCTCTCTTCGCGCGTTGTAGCTCTCGAGCTCGGCGTTGATCGAATCGATCTCGGATTCGAGGGCCGCGATGTTTGACTGGTAGAGCGTGGTGCGGGCTTGGGCGATCTCGATGGGCGTCTCGGGGCTCGCCCCGGGCGTGCCCGTGTTGCGGAGATCGGCCAGCTCCTGGCGTGCTTTGGTCAGTCGCTCGGTGAGCTTGGTGCGTTGTTCGTCTCTCCGGGTGGTCTCGTCCTGAAGATCGGCGAGGTTCTGACGGGCACCCTGGAGGGCGGCCGACGCCTGGGTGTGGAGCTGCTCGAGCTGGGCGAGGGTCGCCCCCGCGGGGACCTCGACGCCCGGGGTGCTCGGTGGCTGGCTGAGCTCCTCGCGGATCTTGGCGAGCTGCTGGGGGGCATCGTTGGTGAGCTGGCGGAACTCGGAGGCTTTCTTGCCCGAGTCGTTGGCCTTCTTGATCAGCTCGCTCGCGCTAATCAAGAGCTCGACCGCGGCGGTCTTGGTGGTCTCGTCGATGTCTTGGGCGGCTCGCAGCTCGGTGATCCGAGACTCGATTTCGCCCAGTGTCGGGGCGTCAGCCCACGAACTCGTCTGGGAGCCAGCCTGGGAACTGGTCTGGGAACTGGCCTGGGAACTGGCCTGGGAACTGGCCTGGGATACGGCTGCCGAGAAACAAAGGATCGAAGAGAGCAAACAAGCAACGAGTAGACCGTGGAGAGATTTCATACCCGGATTATAGCGTCGATCGATTCCTTGCTATCGGGGCGTGATCGATTGAGGCTCACTATACTCCGGTGCGCGATGGACCCGGGCTCGTCGCGGAGCGGGAGCCATGTATGCCAGAGCGATTGATCCAGATATTAGTGCCTGAAGAAGATCGGGCAGAAATCGAAGACTTTGCCTGTGAGCACGGGTTGTGCGTACTCGGCGGGCCATCGGACCAGCCAATGCACGCCATCGAACTGCTAGTCCAAGCCAACGAGGTCGAGGGCGTGATCGACGCAGCGACGCCCATCCTCAAACGCACCGAGCACGCCCGTCTGGTTGTGCTCGCCGTCGAGGCGTCCTATCCACGCATCGAGAAAGAAGAAGAGAAAGACAACGATAAAGACAAAAACGGGAATGCCGACGAAAACGGATCTAAATCAAAGAAATCACCCGCGCGGATCAGCCGCGACGAGCTCTACGCGGATGTCAACGAGTACGCCGAGATCAGCTGGACCTTCGTGATTATGACGGTGCTCTCGAGCATCGTCGCCGCGGTTGGTTTCTCTCGCAACAGCCCCGCGGTGATCATCGGCGCGATGGTCATCGCCCCGCTGCTCGGGCCCAACATGGCCCTGGCGTTGGCGACGACCTTGGGCGATACGAAGCTCGCGTTCCGATCGCTGCGGACCAACGCGATCGGGTTTTCCATCGCGATCGTGACCGGAGCGGTTTCGGGTCTGATCTGGCCGTTGGATACCTCGAGCAACGAGATCGCTTTGCGGACCAATAGCTCCTTCGGCGAGATCGCATTGGCGCTCGTCACCGGGATCGCCGGGGCCTTGGCGGTCTCGACGGGGGTGGCGAGTTCGCTCGTCGGCGTGATGGTTGCCGTGGCCCTTCTCCCGCCCATCATCATCGCGTCGATGCTCGCGGTGCAGGGTTCGATCGGGCACGCGGGCGATGCGCTCCTGCTCCTGGCGATCAATGTGATCTGCCTGAATCTGGCGAGCGTGCTGACCTTCCGGGCCAAGGGGATCCGACCGAGCTCGTGGTGGGAAGCCGAGCGGGCGAAGAAATCGACCCGGATCGCCATAATCGGTTGGTTTGCACTCTTGGGCGTGGTGATCGGGCTGGTGTGGTACACCAAGCTGCTTGGCTAATCCAGTTCGATCGGCCGGGCAACTCGGCTCAAGCAAGTTGGCTCAAGCGACTTGGCTCAATCAACGAGGCTCAGTCGTGACCCGCTTCGGAATCGGTGATCCGGACATTCCGCGCCAGGTCTTCGCGCACACGATGGTGCAGCGCGTTGTCATCGAGCTTGTCCACGGCGATCTCGACCTTCTTGAGCACACCCCGCTTGGGATAGGCGAGGTGACAGATCGGATCGCCGGGCGCCACCGAAGGCAGGGTCGTCATGCCGATGACCACGCCGCTGCGGGGGGCGAGGATGACATTCTGCTCGTCGCCCATCAGGTCGGTGTTGGTCGCCAAAGGCTGGTCCTTGTCGACGATATCACCCGGCGAGATGTGGAACTCGAGGAAACCGCCCTGGGCGGCGCGGATCCACTTGGTGGTCTTGGTCTCGATGCGGAAGGCGGGCTTGGTGGGTTTGCCCTCGATCATGCCCAGCGAACGCAGGCAGTTGCGAATGCCGCGGAGCGCGTACTCGACGACGCCGGGCTCGACCTTCCAGATCTCGCCGGCTTCGAGGATCAGCGTATGGCACCCTGCCTTGCAGGCGCTGGCGCGCAGCGAGCCCTTGGGCCCCTTGCTGTCGATGATCACCTCGGCTCCGAAGGCCCGGGCGAGCTTGGCGAGCGGCTCATTGGAAAGGTCCGCGCGGACATTGGGGAAGTTGGTTCGGCGCACCGCCGCGGTGTGCAGGTCGATGCAGTAGTCGCACCGCTTGATGATCTGATCGAACACCGAGCGGGCCATCCGGGCGGCGACGCTGCCGTCCTTGGACCCGGGGAAGCTCCGGTTGAGGTCTCGCCGATCCGGTAGATAGCGTGAGTGGCGCTCGAACCCGAGCATGTTGATCACCGGCACCAGCACGAGGGTGCCCGCGTTGAGCTCGAAGGGTCGCTCGCGGATGATATGGCGGATGGTCCCGGTGCCGTTGATCTCGTCGCCGTGCACGGCGGCGGTGATCGCGACCGTCGGGCCGGGCTCTTTTCCCCGCCAGATATGCACCGGGATCGAGACATCGTTGCCCGTGTACCCCTCAGAAATCACCATCGAGTTGGACACATGAGCGCACGGCTCCACATCGATCCCGAACCAGTTGTGATTCTCGGGGACTCTGCTTTGATGTGGGCTCGGGCTTTGAGTTTGAGGGTGAATTAGATCATCGCTCATTCGGTCGCTTCCAGTTCTTCGATCAGGTGCGGGTCAAGCTTCTTGGCTTTGGCTTTGCGCTTGCGCTGTTTCTTGGCGGGGATCAGGTCGCGCATCGCGTCGAGCTTGCCGTAGCAGAGCAGACGGTCGTCGGCTTCGAGCACGCGCGTGCCCTTTGGGTTCGAGATCACATTGATCCCCTGATGCACATTGAGCACCGTAAAATCACGATCGCGCAGCCCGGATTCGAGGATGGTCTTTCCGACAAGCTCGGAACACTCGGGGATCACGATCTCTGCGACGCCCACGCCCTTGGAGACGGTCAGGCGTTGGCGGACATCAATCTCCGGAAAATCGACCTGGCTGGCCATGTAATCGACGATCGCGCCCGCGATATCGAGATCCGTCGCCCCTTCGATGCCCTCGAGCCCAGGCGAGGAGTTCACCTCCATGACCTGCGGGCCGTCGTTGCCCTCGAGCATATCCACACCCGCGACACGCAGACCCATGATTTGCGCAGCCCGCACGGCGGTCTCTTGGTACTCCTTGGGCAGCTCAACGCGCTCGGTCTTGCCCCCGCGGTGGACATTGCTACGGAACTCGTCGCCCTGGGCGACGCGGCGCATCGACGCGACGACGGTGTCGCCGATCACGAAGGCCCGGATGTCCTTGCCCTTGCTCTCGCGGACAAAGCGCTGGACGAGCACATTCTGCTTGGCGTTCTGGAGCGTCTCGATAATCCCCTCGGCCACCTTGGTCGTCTCCGCCAAGATCACCCCCACGCCCTGGGTGCCTTCGAGAATCTTGATGACCACTGGAGCACCGCCCAGGCGTGCGATCGCCGGGAGCACATCGGCCCGGTCGCGCACGAAGGTCGTGTGCGGGATCCCGATCGCGTGTCGGCTCAGGATCTGCATCGAGCGGAGCTTGTCGCGTGAGTTGGTGATGCCGTTGGCGGTGTTGGGGGTGTAGATGTCCATCTGCTCGAACTGACGAACGACGGCCGTCCCGAAGTACGAAATCGATGCGCCGATCCGGGGGAGGACCGCGTCGTATTCGCTCAGAACCTTGGAGCGGAAGTAGAGCTCGGGCTCGCCCTCTTCGAGTTCGAGCGTGAAGCGCAGGGTGTTGAGCACCTTGCAGTCATGCCCGCGTTCGAGGGCGGCTTGCTTGAGCCGACGGGTGGAGTAGCAGCGCGGAGCGGTCGAGAGGATGCCGAGTTTCATGCTTGATCCTTGACGGGCGTCGGGCGTTTTTTCGGAGTAACCACATATTTGCGGGAAGAATCGACCAGAAACCGCCCAGAGAGCGCCGTACGCCCAACAAGCATGCGGCACAGCATGCCCTTTCGGCACACCAGCCCGATCTCGGCATCGAACTCGCGCTCGCCAATTTTCATGCGGGTCTGGCAGATCACGCGCTCTTGGGGCTGGCCGTGCGATGGCTTGATGTTGGTGACGCGGTGGCACTTGGCTTGCACCCAGCGGGTCTTGCGGGTGGGCAATACGCGGTAGACGATCTCGAAGCGGACATGCTCCTCGTCGATCATCTCGAACTGGGCGACATCGATCGCGCTGGTCTTGGCCCCGGTATCGATCTTGGCCCGGACGCGCCGGAGCCCCCACTCGGGGATGTCGATGCGTTCCCGCCAGCCGATGGTGGTCTTCGTTGGTTGTTGAGACATAGCTGATTCCCACGGGTTGGCCCGATCATCCCAAGATCGGATCGCCCCGGCGTTCGCTCTTGATCAATGATATGCCGACGGACGGTTGAGCACGATACGGCCCAGGGCGGGTCAGGCTGGATCAGATGGCCCGGCTGGCCCCGCTGGATCAGGCGAATCCGCATTGATCAGCGAATCGATCTCGGTGGGCTTGCTGACGATCGGGGTCGCGGTGCCGTCGGCGATGGTGCCCGGTGGGATCACACCCGGGGCGAGCACGCCGGCGGTGATCACAAAGCGGAGCGCTTCCTCGATCGACATCTGCATCTCGATCACCTGATCCTTGGGCAGGTTGATCGTGAACCCTGTAAAAGGTGTCGGCGAGGTGGGGATAAAGACAGAAACCACCGTCGCGCCCGCAGCCGTATCGATCTGGCGGATCGAGTTGCCCGTCAAGAACCCCACCGTCCAGATGCCGGGGCTCGGGTACTGCACCAGCACCACCTTGCTAAACGCCATCTTGCTCTCGCCCATGATCATGTCCACGACCTGCTTGACATGCGGGTAGACCTGCTTGAAGCCGGGTATGCGGGTGATCAGGCGTTCGAGCCGGGCGTAGACCGACTTGCCCATGATGTTGCCCAGCAGCACACCGGCGAGATAGACCAGCATCGTCGCGACCACGAGCCCGGTGAGGTTGAGGTACCAGTGCGAAGCCCAGAGCTCTGCAAGGATCTTTCGGCGGAGATTGAGTCGGATGGTGTCGTCGGAGACGGCTTCGCGGATATCCGGGCTCTGACGCGCTGACGCCAGGTCCTGCTCTGTCACCTGGAACCAATCCGGGAGCTTGTCCTCCTCCCAGATCTGAGGCACGACCCAGATCACCGCAAAGCGCGTCGCCCGGTTGATCGGCTGGGCGACATTGTTGTACACAAAGCCGAACGCCTGAACCAAGAGCCAGAGCGTCACCGCGGTGGGCAAGAGAATCGCTAAACCACGCGAGAAAAAGCGTTTAAAGTCAGATGTGAACGATTCGGCCATTCTGGTCCTCGGGTGGCTTGGGAACGGGATGCTCATTGTAGGGAATTTCAGGCATCCGCATTCAAATCATCGACCACTTTCCTGACCCAGCGGTACACTCGGCTCATAGAATCGTCGATCCAAGAGTATTGAAACGAGTTTCTTCGGGAGAAGCATATGCAAGTGCTGGTGACGGGCGGGGCAGGATATATCGGATCACACGCTTGCCAGCGATTGCTCAAGGACGGCCATCGCGTCGTCGCCCTCGACAACCTACACCGCGGGCACCGTGAGCCGATGGATATGCTCAAAGCTGAGTATTCTGATCGCTTCGACTTTGTCCATGCAGACCTGGGCGAGACCGACACGGTCCTCGAAACCATCAATACCCACAAGCTCGACACCGTGATGCACTTTGGCGCCCTCGCGTATGTCGGCGAGTCCGTCGAGGACCCGCTCTGGTATTATCGGAACAATATCAGCGCCGGGATCGGGCTCCTCGATGCCTGCGACCGGGCCCACAATGGGCAGGGCATCGAACGCTTCATCTTCTCATCCTCCTGCGCGACCTACGGCGACCCCCCAGCGGGCATGATCCCCGTCCCCGAAGACTGCCCCCAATCCCCCACCTCGCCCTACGGCTATACCAAACTCCACTTCGAGCATATTCTGGGCGACTACGCCAACAAGCGGACGGTTGAAGGCAAGCCCATCGCGTTGACGATGCTGCGGTACTTCAATGTAGCCGGCAGCGATCGCACCGGGATGCTCGGCGAGGACCACACCCCCGAGACCCACCTGGTCCCCGTCGCCATCGACGCGGCCCTGGGCAAACGCGACTCGATGTCGATCTTCGGGACCGACTACCCCACACCCGACGGCACCTGCGTCCGCGACTATGTCCATGTCGAGGACCTGATCAGTGCGCACATCCTGGCGATGAACACGACCAAGCCCGGGCAGATCGAAGCCTTCAATGTCGGGATCGGCAAAGGGTACTCGGTGCTCGAGATCCTCGAATCCGTCAAGCGTGTCAGCGGGGTCGACTTCACCGTCCACCATGCGGACAAACGCCCGGGCGATGCGATCGCCCTGTACAACAACCCAGCGAAGATTCAATCAACGCTGGGCTGGGAAGCACAGGTTACGGATATCGACGAGATCGTGTCGAGCGCCTTCGCGTGGCTCAAGGCCCATCCGAACGGCTACAGCGACTAGATCGCTGTCCATTCGACCTCGGTTCAACGATTAATCTTCGAGCCTTGGCGAGGCGCTGGCGACCAGACGGATCGTCGGGGCTTCGAGCTTGGACCCGATCGCGACATCCTGCAGGTCGTCGGGCTGGATCACCAGATCCACGGTGACGCGCTTGAGGCGTGGGCCGACATCGTAGTCCATCGTGAACTTCACATCGTTGAGATTCACCAGCAGCGGCGCTTCGTCATCGCTGTCGTAATCGCCGCCAATATAAGTCGTCACGATGTACCAGAGCTCGAAGACGCCCGAATCTTCGGGGCCGTCGCGTTTTTCGAGGCGCGTCACGCGTTCGGTGCCGGTGGACTCGTCACGGAACGAGACGAACTCGATATAGTCCGACTCGAGCACCGGGGTGCTGATCGGGTTGACCGGGTAGGGCCCGAAGGAATCGCCGGTGCGGATCATCGCGGTCAGACGCTGCATCACGATGCGTGCCACGACATTGGTCGATGCGCCCTCGGTGGTCACCTTGTACGCCTTGAACGAGCCATCGAGGGCGCCAAGGGTCGCGGTGAGCAGGGTCGCCGAGATCGTCAGCGAGATCAGGACTTCGATCATGCTGAACCCGCGGCGCGAGTGTGTGGCGTGTCGGGGTGATTGTGCTTGCATATTCGTGTGCTTTCTCATAGTGCCCCCTCCTGGTACGATCCACGGACCGGCGGCATGGACATCGGGAGCATCAGCCCCGACGGCAGGCGCATGTTGGGCACATGGCGGAGACGGATCTTGCCGAACCCGTTGAACGGGACCGGGGTCGAACCCGCGGGCTGGGGATCGGTGTAGGGCACATCGGCGAGCCCATCACCCGTGGTGTCGTAGCCCACGATGCGCACGCCCCCGACAATCGGGAGATCCGCCGGGTCGATGGATTCATAATCACCATCGCCCGAGCCAAAGTAACCCAGCGAGGCGTTGAAGCCAGAGGGGTTCCCGATGGGGTTGCCCTGAAAATCTTCGAGCGGGCCCGAGCCGTGGGTCGGATCGAAGGTGAGCAGGAGCGCACCGTCGATGGTGGTGTTGCCACGCGCATCGAGCACGCCGGCGATGATCGCGCCCTGGAGGGCGATGTTCTGCTCGGGCGGCGAGTTGAACGAGCCGAGATCCACCGAGTAGTTCGGGAGCATCATCGAGCTCGTCAGGATGTGCTCCATGTCCGCTTCGTCCGGATTGAGCGCCGAGTTCTCTGGCTCATCCGGGTGCTCCGTGGTGAACTGGGTCGCACCGGTGAACTGGAGCTTGTTGCGTACCTGGGTGTACTCGATCGGCGTATCAGATACGACCGAACCCACAAACAGGCAATCGTGGAAGCGGATATTGTTCGAGAGCTTCTTGGTATCGATGTAGCGCAAGCCGCCAACCATCAGCGGATCGGGGAGCAGGTTATAGCTGGCGCCGAAGGTCCCGATCTCGCTCTCGGGGACATCGCCCGTGTCCAGTGGCGAGATCGACTCTTCGGTCATCAAGATGTACGCGTTCGGCGGGCGAGCATCCGGATACTCATCGAGGAATGGAGGCGCGTTGTTCGCGTCTTCACCGGCGCTGTCGCCATAGATAATGCGGGGATACTTGGGCTCGGGCGTGCCGGCGACGCTCAGCTGGTTGGTGCCGTACTCAGACCACATCGGGTGCGTGTTGTCGGCGGCTGTACGGACATAGGTCGCGCCCACGAATGTACAGTTGACAAATAGGCCGTTGAGCCCCATCGGGATCTGCACATTGCTGAAGACCATGTTCTCGAACACCGGACGCCAGTAGACATCGGAGTAGTTGGGCGAGTTGAAGGGTGCCTTCTCGAAGTAGGCCCACGCGGAGTTATCCGGGATTCCGTCGAAATCTTCGTCGGCCCACACCGGGAACAGGTGCGGCTCACTCTCCCCGGCCGGGTTCATGGCCAGGGTCCAGGTCTCGAGGGTTTCGGTATCAGTCCCGAGTTGATCGGCGACCTGCGTCCAGAACGCGTCACCATCGGCGGCGGCCATCAGCGCATTCTCGGTATCGGCGAAGCTCGAGGAGTTGATCTCGGGCAGGGTCAGGTTATCGGCGTTGAACTCGAGGGGCGCATCGTCCTCACCGGGCACGATCGAGCCCCGGAGGCGTTCGCCGATGTCGCCCTGCTCGTTCTCCCAGTCGCTTGCAGAGACGCGGAAGACGAGCCCGCCGCGGACCTTGGCGTATCGATCGTTGGCATCGAGGTAGCCGTCGCGCCAGCCGAGCTCCATATCGGGGTAGGTCTCGTGGATCTGGTCATAATCAAGCGGATCCTCGTCCTCGGGCTGGAAGATCCGATCATTGTTGACATCATCGAAGCCGTAGATCCCGTTGTTGTTACGATCAGGGAGCCCGCCATCGATGAGCAGCGCGAGGTCGTCGTCGATAGACACACCGCCGGGCCCAACGAACTCGGGCGATGAAACATCGAGCCCCGCGCGGGTGCCGGCGATGAGCGCCGCCGAGAGTGTGACGCGGTTGTCGCCGTTGGTGTCGTAGTGGCGGATGAAGATGTCCATCTCGCCGAGGTAGCCATCGCCGGTTGCGTCGTTGAACGCGCCGTCGAGCTCAGCGTCCCCGTCGTAATCCTTATCGACGGGCATGCTCGCGCCCTCGATCGGATGACCGATGCGCAGGCGGCTGTCGCCGTCGATATCGGAAGTGGCGAGCACGGCCCAGAAATCCATGATCTTCTGATCGAGGATCGGGTCGAGCCCCATGAAGTCAGATCGCATCACGATCGGGTCGCCGTTGTTAAACTCGACCTCGTCGTAGCGTGCGCCCATATCGCCCTCGATCTGCACATTCTTGCCGATGAGGATTTTGGAGTGCGAGATGATCGCCTGGTCGACGGTCTTCTGCAGGCGGTAGTCGCGGGTGATGGTGCGCCGGATGGGCTTGTTGTTGCGTTGGAAGTCGTAGACGATACCCTCGACGATCACGCGGATGTATTCGCCGCCGGCGAGGGGCGCGTAGCGGATCTGGTAGGCCGGTGGCGGGTTGGTGTTGTCGGGGTCGTCCCAGGTCTCGAGGAGGACCGCGGGCGTGTTGACCCAGTTGGTTTCTTCGTAGACGCCGGCTTTGATCCCGCCCGGTGCGGCTTCGATGACGGGGTCATCGACGAACTCAAGACCGGTGAGAATGTTCTCGTCGGCGTTGTGCGCGTTAACCAGCGCCTGGGCGATCCCTGCTGGGGGGGCACCCTCGGCGTATCCATCGCGCGGATCGGCGACCTCGTAGGTCCCGATCAGGGCGCTCTCTCCACGCCAGAGCGCCCAGGTGATGTCCGAATCGATATCACTCTCGGCGATGATGAACCGGGAGGATGTCTCGTTGAGCCGATGCTCGGCGATCGCCATCCCGGTCTCGGCGGCGCTCATCGCACGCATCACATGCAGGTGCATGTTCGCGGTGCGGATATTGCCCGTCGCCGCCACGGCCATCGCCGCGACGAGGGAGCCAAACATGATCAGGAACATCATCGAGAGCACCGAGGCGATCCCTCGACGAGAGACCACGATCCGGCGCTTGCCCTTGATCGAGCGGGCCGTGCCCGCCTTGGTGCGTAGTGTGTGTACTCGGTGTGTCATGGTTCGTTTTCCTTCCGGATCCGAGCGGGGAGATCTGTCCGATGATGTTCTGTGCGAGCGTTCGTTCGATCAGCTTTTAGGGGACGATCCAGGTGACCGTAGTGACCAGATCGGCGGTCAGGTCGTTGACCCCTTGGTAGAAAATGAGCACGCTCACCCGCAGCGGGTACTCGTCAACCTCGCGCCCCGGGAAGCTGCCGTCGGGTGCTTCGAAGAACGCGTCGGCGTACGCCTCGGAGGTATCAAATGGATTGATTTTCTCGACGAAAACCGTCTGGTACCAGCCGGTCATGGCCGTGCCACTGAAAACATCCTCGGCGTTGGTTGATCCCTGCTCGACGCCGGTGTGGCTCAGTGCGGGGATCACCTCGCCGAAGGCATTGATCGGCCCGGGCAGGTCGGCATCATCGAGACCGGGTGTCCCTACATACGAGAAGGTGATGCCGTCGAAATCGTCGATATCATCAAAGTCGCCCACGACGACCTCGCCGCTGTCTACGCCCCACCCGGAGATGACCATATTGCCGTCGCCATCGTCGATGAGCGTGAGCCCGTTGACCGGATCGTGCTTGGGCAGGTTGCGGGTCATCTCGCGGATCTCGTTGGCGAGGAAGGTCGCGCTGGCGGCGTGCGATGACCACTGGTTCGAGACTATAAATGATGACTGGGCATCGACCATCGCCAGGACCCCGACGCCGATAATCACGGTCGCCATAGAGGTCTCGATGAGGGTGAAGCCCGAGCCTGAGCCGTTCCGGCCCATGCCCCGGGCAAGTGCCCGCTTTGAGAGAGTTGGTTTTGATCGCCTTGCCATAGTGGTTTTACGCCTTTCCATGCCCCGCTGCCTCTCAAGTGTCCATTACGACACGAGCTGGCTCATCTTGAAGATTGGAAGGATGATCGCCATGGCAATAAAGCCGACGATTGAACCCATTAGGATGATCATGATGGGCTCGATCATTCCGGTAACCGCGCGGATGTGATCCTTGAGCTGCTTGGCGTAGAAGACCGATATCTCATCGAGGACCTCGCCGAGCTGGCCCGATTCCTCGCCCGCGGAGATCATCTGGATCACGGCCTTGGGCAGAATCGGGTTATTCTGGAGCGGCTCGGCGATCTTTCGACCCTGCTTGACCGACTTATGGACCTTGCGCCACATGCCCTCAAAGAGCTTGTTGCCCGAGATCTCGCTGGTAATCGTCAGTGTATCGAGCATGGGCACACCCGCGTTGATCAGCTGGCCCATGGTCTGGAGCGATCGCGTGATGTACAGCGAGCGGAACATGCCCTTGAGCACCGGGATCGAGAGCTTCATGCGATCGACCCAGAAGGCACCGAGCTCGGTCTTGATAAACGCGAAGGTCGCCCCGCCGATGACGGCGACGCCCCCGAGGATAAACATCCACTGTTCCATCAGGGTCTTGGAGAGCAGCATCAGGAAGTTGGTCGCCCAGGGGAGCACATCCTCTTTGCCTTCAAAGATCGTGTAGAACTTGGGGAGTACAAAGGTCAGCAGGAACACCGTCACCGTGACAGCCATGCCCCCGATAATCGCGGGATAGATCGAAGCGCCCAGAACCATCTTCTTGGTCTCGATCTGCTGGGCGATGTACCCGGCGATCCGATCGAGCATGTCCGAGAACGAGCCGGCCATCTCTGAAGCGCGCACCATGTTGATATATAAAGGACCGAAGAGCTTGGGATGACGCGCCAGGGCGTCGGAGAACTGCTTGCCGCTCTCGACATCGGCTTTGAGCTCGTTGATGATCTTGCGGAAGGTTTTGTGATCCGTCTGGTCTGCAATCCCGTCGAGCGAGGCGCGCAGGGTGATCCCGGCGCGCAGCATCACCGAGAGCTGGGTTGTGAAGTCGAGCACATGCTTCTGCGTGGGCTTGGAGGAGTTGGCCGCCGCGAGCAGCTCGCCGAGCTTGCCGCTCGCGCCCTTGGTCGCTTTCTCCTGATCCACGGCCATCACATGGACACCCTGATTGCGCAGGATCGCCGCGGCGGCGCTGGCGCTGTCTGCAGCCATCGAGCCCGACTGGATCTTGCCGTCCTGTGATTTGACCTGGAAGCGATAGTTTGGCATGGGAACTCCTACTTATACATATGCAGATTTAGGCGACGAGCTGGCGTTCGAGCTTGTCGGGGAAGACGGCCTTGGCGATCGCGTCTTCCTTGGAGATCGTGCCGTTGAAGTAGAGCTCGGCGATCGACGAATCCAGCGAGCACATCCCGATGGCACGCGAGGTCTCGATCACATTGGGGATCTCAAAGATCTTGTTCTCGCGGATCAGGTTGCGGACCGCGGGCGTGCACAAGAGCGTCTCGACCGCGGGGACCATGCCCGGGCGATCCGAGCGCGTAAAGAGTGTCTGCGACACCACCGCCTGGAGCGTCGTCGAGAGCATCGAGCGGATCTGGCTCTGCTGGCCCGACGGGTACATGTCGATGATTCGGGATACGGTCTGCGAGGCATTGACCGTATGGAGTGTGGACAGCACAAGGTGACCGGTTTCACCGGCGGAGATCGCCAGCGAGGTGGTCTCAAGGTCACGCATTTCACCCACGAGCAGGATATCGGGGTCCTGACGCAGGGCGTGCTTGAGCCCCGATGCGAAGCTGATCATGTCGCGTCCGAGCTCGCGCTGCTCGATCAGGCACTGATCGGACTCGAACATGTATTCAACGGGGTCTTCGAGCGTGATGATGTGCTTGGCGTAGCGTTGGTTCATTGATTGGATCATGGCCGCCAGCGTCGTGGACTTACCAGAGCCCGTATCGCCGGTCACGAGGACCAAGCCACGGGGGAGATAGGTCAGACGGGCGATCACCTCAGGAAGCGCCAGCGCACTCAGCGGCGGGACCTTCGTCTTAATCGCACGCATCGCCAGCCCGATCACACCCTTCTGCATGTGAGCGTTCACACGATAACGAGCCAGACCCGGGATCTCGTAGGAGAAATCGGCGTCCTTGTCGCGCTCGAAGTTGGCGAGCACTTCCTTGTTGGACATGTTCTCGAACATGGTCTTGACCACCTGCGGATCCAGGACCGAATCGCTCATGGGCTTGATCACCTGGTGCACACGCATGGACGCGGGCTCACCGGAGACGATGTGAATATCAGAAGCGTCGGCTTCATGTGCTTGACGAAGGATGGCATCGAGTTCCACAGGTATTCTCCGGGGG
>Ga0209344_10000549_pt1 | contig 62761 bp, 42 predicted proteins | sample Cruoilmetagenom6_FD_187293 | JGI IMG/M metagenome (GOLD analysis project Ga0209344, IMG submission 187293) | Oil polluted marine microbial communities from Coal Oil Point, Santa Barbara, California, USA - Santa Barbara Oil Seep Sample 6 (SPAdes)... | ecosystem: Environmental > Aquatic > Marine... | reverse complement strand
GAGCCGCTCCGGCTCATCCGGATTCTCAACAATTGGACGTATCGCCTGTGCGTAAATAGCGAAACGGTTATTCTCCATCGCCTCGCGAATTCGCTGCACCCAGCGAACCTGGCCTTGATGCACTCGCGCCGAGTCTTTGTCGCCGTCCACCATGTGAACACAGTTTCGACCCGCTTCTTTCGCCGCGTAGCAGGCAGCATCGGCGAGCTGCTGGAGCTCGCTTATGTCTCCGAGACCGGGATCGACGGGCAGCCCACCAATACTCACACCGATCCGGTAGGATTCCGTGTCCCAATGGAAGTGAAGGTTCTCAACAGACGAACGCAGACCCTCGGCGATGCGCCGGGCAAATTTTGTCGGGCATTCCCACAGGATGACGGCGAATTCATCGCCCCCAAGACGGCCGACGATATCGTTCGCTCGAACGCTGTCAATAAGAATCTCGCTGACTTTGCGTAACAGCTCGTCACCGGCCGTGTGGCCTGACGTGTCGTTGACAACCTTGAACTGATCGAGGTCCATGAACATCAAATAGCTGGGTTTGCCGCCCGCGTTGGCGTGATCCCAGGCCTTCTCAAGTTGCGCCTCAAAGGCCCTTCGATTTAACAAACCCGTGAGCTCGTCGTAGCTCGCCTGATACTCCAGTTGCGAGGTAAGCTTCAGCGATTCGGTAATATCCTGGATCTGCAGCACGCTGTAACGATACTTCCCGGACTTGGTACGGACGGCCGACAGTTTGACCACCGACTGCATGTCCTCGCCAGTCGCGCCGACGCACGTCAGGTTTTCGTCAAGGTCATCAAGTTCGGATTCAGTCAGTTTGCCGTACCGCGATTCGAATCGTTCCCGGTCATCTTCGCTGATCAGTTCGGCAAACAAGATCTCCGGTGGGGCCTCCGATTGGGGCCAGAACATGTTTTTGAGCGCGGGATTCGCATCAACCAACCTGCCGTCTGCATAAAGCAGACCCATGCCTATCGGCGCGTTCTGGAATGCGCGCTGGAAACGTGTTTCGACCTCGGCGCGAGCACTGACCTCTTCGGATAAGCGTTCGTTCGTCACTTCCAGTTTGCGTCGCGCCTGTTCGATAGAACGAGTCCTTTCCTCTACCTCCGCCTGGAGCCTCTCGTTCACCCACTCGATATTGCGGGTCCGATAGATCATGAATGCGCGCAGAGCAAGCAGAAAGACAATAAGAACGCCCGCGACGAACCACGGTCGCTGCCAGAAGTACGGCAAGACGGTGAATCGGTAGCTTGCGTTGGTCTTACTCCAGGCGCCGCCCGGGTATCGTGCCCTGACTCTGAATTCGTAGGACCCCGGCGGGACTCGCGGATAGTTGACCGTACGGTGCGTCGTCGGTGATCCCCAGCCACTATCTTCGCCGACAAGCCTGTAACTGTATTGAATGTCATTGGGACTCAACAGCGAGATCGCGGCAAAATCGATATGTAAGCCGAAATCGTCCGGTGAGAATTCCTGTTTGTCGAGAGTCTGCTGACCGTCAAGCTCGGTTTCGACACGTACGATTGTCGGCGTCGGTTCGACCTGGAGCGGCATCGGCATGGTCGTGTCCATGCGCGTCGCCCCGTCAATCGTTCCCAGCCAGAGGTAACCGTCAGAGTCCACAAACGTCGCATGCACGTTGGTCTCCAGGCCGACGAACCCGACCTGCTGATTGTAATGAGCAAAGTGTGGATTGCCGGGGTCAAACTGATAGAGGCCCTGCTCACCTCCGACAACAATCGTACCGTTATCCAGGGGCTCAACGAGATACACGGTCTGGTCCGCCAGCGGCGAGTTCTCGCCGTAGTTTACGAACTTGCCATGCACGAAATGGAATAAACCGCCTTCTTCTGTGGCGAACCACGCCCGGTCCGGTCCGGTCAGTCGAATGTGATTAAATAGCCGATTGTTCACACCTTCGTCGACGGGAACGATCGTTTCCGTGTAGCCACCTTTGCCATCAGGTGCCAGGTTTACCAGCCCAACTTCGTCTGCGACATACCAGATATTGCCATCGGGCCAAACGTCCAGTGAATAGACTGACGTCTCTTCTGGCGCCGGATAGTTATCCAGGGATTGACTCCAGGGTTCATAGCGCCAGACGCCGCTTTCGGCTGTCGAATACCAGATCGAACGATCCTGCGCGATCCTGATATCCAGCACATTGGCCTTGCCGCTCTTGAGAATGTGTGTTGCCTGCATCGTCCCGACATCCATCCGGTACAAACCCTCGGCGGTCAGACCAATCCATATGTCGCCTTCGTAGTCGGTCACGACAGAACGGACGGGGGCCCGGGGAACGCCCGACTCAGCCCCGATCACTGAGAGCGTCCCATCAGTGTCGCGCATGAGCAGTTTGGACTGCGTCCCGAACCACATGCGTGAATGGCGATCCTCCGTGATCGACCAGACCGTCTCCCGATCCGAATCAGTGCGCAAGCGGAAGTGGCGGAAACGGTCGCCGAGGAAGCGAATCAGGCTGGTTGAACTCGATATCCAGAGTGAACCTTCTTTATCAACGAACAGAGACGTGACTTCGGCAAGTCCGGAATAGCGCTCGAGCGGAGCACCGACAAAAAGGGACTGCTCCGGCTCACGTTCGAAACTGAACAGTTCGTTGAGCGTCGCGACCCAGACCACCCCGCGATCGTCAACAGCAATACTTTTGACCGATGCGCGTGAATCGACCTTCGTAATGGGCAGGAACTTGCTGTCTTCCCAGATACCGACAAGTCCATTCTCGTCTGCTACCCACAAGGTCCCTTCCGCGTCGAAATGCGCGACACGAATTGAATCCGAGGCCAACTCCAGCGTTGGTGAGTCATCAGGGAGGAAGCGAAACAGGCCCGTCGACGATTCGACCCATACCTGGTCACCTTGAACATCGATATCGGTGATTCCGGTCGATGCATCACCGGCCAGGTGCACGGGCGTGAAATTCCCGCCGTCACCAGTGATTTCGACGATACCGAAACCCTCCACAACCGTGAAGCGACGCCCGCCGACGAACTCGATGTCCAGCACCGGTGCGATCGCGCCTGGGAGGGGCGGGATGCTGTGCATGACCTGGGTGCCATGAATCGCGGTGACGCTGCCCTTGGCGTCGCCAACCCAAACCGTGTTGGTGTCACTGACATGCAGCGCAGAAAGTGAATTATTGGGGAGCCCATCGGCGATGGTGTAGTGGTCGAAGTCCTTACCATCGAACCGGTTCAGGCCACGAGCCGTCGTAAACCACAGATAACCAGCCTTGTCCTGTTCGATATCGATCACTCGTGATTGCGTCAGCCCGTCCAGTACCGTGTAAAACCGGTATGGCACGGTGGCTGATCCATCAGCTGCGGTCGCTGTGGTTACACACAGCGCTAGCAGCAGGGGAATGGCCCTGATTGTAAGAAGGCGTCGCAGCGTCACGTAGGCTACTCACTGGATTCAATAATTCACATGGTATAAATCGGCGGAGGCCTCGGATTCTTTAGGGTCGAGGCATGACCTCATGCCGCCGGGAGCGCTGGTGACTTCCCCGTCTTACGGCTTGGGCGAGACGAAAGGCGCGGGAAATAGCGCAAATGGACGTCTTCGGGCCCGAGGTCGGACTCGGCGGAATCCTCCTGAACGGCGCATTCCTGCTATGGATCCACCGAAAATCTGTCACCAACGCACACAAATAGGTGACATTTTTCATTGACTTGTGGCCAATTGCGTCTACACTTCCCGCAGCCGAACTTTTCGGCCTTTTTATTTTTATTAGGAAAAGATTGTGTCCAGAACTACCGGAACCGTTAAATGGTTCAACGAAGCTAAAGGCTTTGGCTTCATTGAACAGGAATCAGGCCCAGACGTGTTTGCGCATTTCAGCAACATCTCGGGCGATGGCTTTAAGACCCTGGCCGAAGGCCAGAAGGTCGAGTTCACTGTCACGGACGGCCAGAAAGGCCCCCAGGCTGAGAACATCGTAGCCGTCTAAGCCGTACCAGGTTAGAGAGAAAGGGCGGACCCGAAAAGGTCCGCCCTTTTTTATTGCGGGGTCGTCAGCCGGCCTGTTCGAATTCGCCGGGATCCTGTTTCGCCAAATGCTCGTAGGTCGCCCACCGGCGATGAACTGACTCCTGTGCGAGTTTCATCAGTCGCTCGGCCTCCTCGGGGTTGGTCTTGGTCAGTATTTTGTAGCGATTCTCGTTGTACGCGTATTCGCGCAGCGGAATACTCGGTGCCAGCGAATCCAGAACGAAAGGCTTCTTGCCAGCGGCACGCAGTGCCGGGTTATACCGAATAAGCGGCCAGTACCCGCTCATTGTCGCGAGCTTCTGTTGCCTGAGCCCGTCCTTCAGGTCATAGCCATGGGCAATGCAATGGCTATACGCCAGTATTAATGACGGACCGTTGTATTCCTCGGCTTCTCGCATGGCCAGCAATGTCTGCTGTGGGTTCGCGCCCATCGCCACCTGGGCAACATAAACATTGCCACTGGAAATGACTTGCAGCGCCAGGTCCTTCTTGCCGATGCGCTTGCCGGCTGATGCGAACCGGGCTGACGCACCTAACGGCGTAGCCTTGGACATCTGGCCTCCCGTGTTGGAATACACCTCGGTGTCCATAACCAGCACGTTAACGTTACGCCCGCTGGCGAGTACGTGGTCGAGACCACCCGAATCGATGTCGTAAGCCCAGCCGTCGCCGCCAACAAGCCAGATGCTTCGCCGGATCAGGTGATCAATAATCGACAACAGAGCTGTTGCCTTGCGGCTTTCCCTCTTTTCCAGCAACGCCTTCAATCGTTTCTTCAGGTCTGCGACACGACGGCGCTGCGCACGGATTTCTCCGCCGACGCGCTGTCCGCCATGTACCAGCAAGTGAGCAATGTCCTCACCAATCTCGGGCGCCAACTCCGTAATCATCTGTTTGGCAATCGCCATGTGATGGTCGGCCGCAATTCGCATTCCCAGACCGAATTCCGCATTGTCTTCAAACAGGGAGTTCGACCATGCCGGACCACTACCCTCTGCATTCTTACTCCATGGCGTGGTCGGCAGGTTGCCGCCGTAGATTGATGAACACCCGGTCGCGTTTGCGACAATCAGGCGTGGCCCGAACAGCTGCGACAGGAGCCTCACATAAGGTGTTTCACCGCAGCCGGCACACGCGCCCGAGAACTCGAAGAGTGGTTGCAGGAACTGCGCACCGCGAACTGATGAGTACTCGATCTCGGCACGGTTGTTGAACCCGAGTGTTTCGAAAAACCCGATATTGGCTTTTTCCTCTTCAAGGATCGGCGCTTTGTCGGTCATGTTAATCGCGCGCATTTCCGGGTCTTCCGGACTCCTGACGGGGCAGGCATCAACACACAGGTTGCACCCGGTGCAGTCCTCGACATACACCTGCAGGGAGTACCGCGTTTCCGGGAATCCGCGTGCCGTTATCGGCGCCGACGGGAAGGCCACGGGTGCTTCCTTCAGCGTACTTTCATGGAAGAATTTCGCGCGTATGACTGCGTGCGGGCACACGAATGAACAGTTGCCGCATTGAATACATAGATCCGGTTCCCACCTCGGCACACGATCAGATACGTTGCTCTTCTCATATTGCGTCGTCGAACTCGGATACGTCCCATCAACGGGCAACATGCTGACAGGCAGGTCATCTCCATGACCGCGCATCATCGGTGCGGTCACTTCGCGTACGAACTGCGGCGCGTCCAGGGGCACCACCTCATCCAGCGGTCGCTCACTGCTCACCTGCCCTGGGATCTCGACCTCGTGCAGATGATCAAGCGCGGCATCAACAGCGGCGAAGTTCTTCTCGACTATGTCCCTGCCTTTCTTAAGGTAGGTTTTTTCGATCGCGCTCTTGATCTGCTCGATGGCTTCCGCGCGCGGCAGAACGCCCGACATCGCAAAGAAACACGCCTGCATAATTGTATTGATGCGCTTGCCCATACCGGCGCCGCGAGCCACTTTCGCTGCATCGATCACGTGCAGGCTAATGCCACGATCGATAATAGTCTGCTGCACCGGGCGCGGCAGGTGGTCCCAGACTTCGTCTGCCGGATAGGGACTGTCAAGCAGGAACACGGCACCCTGCGCCGCATCCTTGAGCAGTTCGATCTTGTTGACCTGGCTGAACTTGTGGCAGGCAATAAAATTCGCGGACTGGATCAGGTAGGGCGCATGAATTGGTTCGGGCCCGAAGCGCAAATGCGACACCGTACGCGACCCGGACTTCTTTGAGTCATAGACAAAGTAGCCCTGGCAGTGCAGGTCCGTATTCTCGCCAATGATCTTGATACTGTTCTTGTTAGCGCCAACTGTGCCGTCAGCCCCAAGACCGAAAAACAACGCGCGCGTAACATCATCGTCCTCAATCTGGAAAGACGGGTCGAAATCAAGACTGGTATGGGTCACGTCATCGTTGATTCCGATCGTGAAGTGATTCTTCGGCTCAGCCTTAACGAGTTCTTCGTAGACCGACTTGACCATCGCCGGTGTGAATTCCTTGGATGACAGGCCATAGCGCCCGCCGATTACTCGCGGCATTACCGCAATGCTGCCATTGCCGAAGGATTCGGCGAGCGCTGTAATCACGTCCTGGTAAAGCGGCTCACCACTTGCGCCGATTTCCTTGGTGCGATCCAGTACTGCGATATTTTTCGCCGATGCGGGAATAGCAGCGAGCAGGTGTTCGTTCGAGAACGGCCGGTACAGTCGCACATTGATCATGCCCAGGCCTTTCTCCGGTAACGCATCAATGGTCTGCATTACGGTTTCGGCACCTGAACCCATAAGAACAATTACACGTTCCGCTTCTGGGTCGCCGTAGTAGTCGAATAATCTGTATTGCCGACCCGTGAGCGCCGCAAACTTATCCATCGTGGCTTGCACGATACCCGGCGTCTTCTGATAGAACGAATTGACACTTTCGCGCCCCTGGAAATACACATCGGGGTTTTGGGCCGTGCCCCTTATGAACGGGTTGTCCGGATTCAGTGCACGGCGGCGATGTTCGTAAACGAGATCATTGTCGACCATTTCCCGGATCTGGTCATAAGTGACGAGATCAATCTTGCTGACCTCGTGGGATGTCCGGAAACCGTCGAAGAAATGGATAAACGGTACGCGCGACTCCAGCGTTGCCGCATGACTAACGAGTGCGAGATCCTGCGCAACCTGTACCGAGGATGACGCCAGCAAGCCGAAACCCGTCGTTCTTGCAGCCATGACATCCTGGTGGTCGCCGAAAATTGACAGCGCCTGGGCAGCCAGCGAACGCGATGCCACGTGGAACACAGCCGAAGTTAGCTCGCCAGCTATCTTGTACATGTTCGGCAGCATGAGCATCAGCCCCTGTGACGCCGTAAATGTCGTCGTCAGTGCGCCTGTTTGCAATGCGCCGTGCGCTGTTCCTGCCGCGCCGCCCTCGCTTTGCATCTCGATAATGTCTGGCACATGGCCCCAGATATTCTCTTTGCCACTGGCGGCCCAGACGTCTGCCGACTCTGCCATTGCGGACGAAGGAGTAATCGGATAGATCGAACAGATTTCGCTGACGGCGTATGCCACTCGCGCGACGGCCTCATTGCCCTCCAGTGCACGCTTCTCGCTCACGCCGTCTCTCCTTCTACGCCGGGCTCATCGAGCATTTCGATCGCGTGGCAAGGGCATTGTTCGAAACACACGGCGCAGCCCGTGCATTTATCGAAATCAAACTCATAGCGCTTGCCCGGACCCAACTTGATTATCGCGCCCTCGGGACATGCACCGTAGCAACCGTCACACTCGAAGCAGTTGCCGCAAGAAAGGCATCGTCCGGCTTCAAACAACGCCTCGGGTTCTGTCAGATTCTGCAGCACCTCGTCGAACCCCGTGCCGCGTCGTTCAATCGGCAGGCGATCCTGCTCCACCTGCGGCGCGTGAGTGCGATACCACAAATGCAGTCGCTCGTGGCCGATGAGTTCATTGCGCGGACCCCGGACGTACTTGGAATCGTGCAGGAATGCATCGATGTGGCGTGCCGCGTGCTTGCCATGACCGACAGCAATCGTCACTGACCGGTCGGTGGGCACCATGTCACCGCCGGCAAAAATGCCGGTGTGACCCGTCATCATGTTGTCATCAACGACGACCGTATGATCCCACTCAAACTCGATCCCGGGCACCGATTCGAGAAAGGCCGTATCGGTATCCTGGCCAAGGGCGAGAATCAGTGAGTCGGCTTCGAGTTCTTCGAACTGACCCGTCGGTTGTGGCCGGCGGTTCTCGTCAAGCTCCATTACCTCGACTTTGAACGTCGACTTGTCGATCTCCTTGATCGTCCGCAGCCAGTTGATCTTGACGCCTTCCTCTATTGCCTCATCAGCCTCGAAGTCGTGCGCCGGCATCGTGCTGCGGTCGCGACGATAAATAATCATCGGTTCGGCACCGAGGCGCTTGGCCGTACGCGCTGCATCCATGGCCGTATTGCCGCCACCGTAAATAGCGACGCGGCGGCCCAGCTTGGGTGGATCGCCTTCCTTCGCCTGGCTCAGGAACGACACGGCATCGAGAATCTTGCCGGCATCACGATTCGGTATATCGATCTTCTTGCTGATATGCGCACCCACGGCAGCGAACACAGCATCAAAACCGCCCTCTTCTTTTTCCGTCAGTACGTCGCTAACCCGATGATTGAGCGTGATCGTCACGCCGAGATTCTCAATGCGTGAAATTTCTCCCTGTAATTCATCGCGCGGCATGCGATACGCGGGAATACCGAAATGAATCATCCCGCCGGCGATCGGGCCAGCTTCGCGAATCTCAACTTCGTGCCCCATCTTCGCGAGGTGATACGCCGCGGAGAGTCCACTGGGACCGGCTCCGATAATCAAGATCTTCCTGCCCGTCTGCGCCACTGGTTTCTCAAACTGCCAGTCCTTCTCGAGCGCGAGATCACCGAGGAAGCGTTCGACGGCATGGATGCTGACGGCGCTGTCCGTGTAAATCCGATTGCAGGCATCCTCGCAAGGGTGATAGCAGACACGGCCATGAATCGATGGCAACGGATTATTGCGCACCAGTTCTTGCCAGGCAGCCTCGTACTGTCCGTCCTGCGCGAGCGCGAGCCAGGCCTGGATATTTTCGCCGGCCGGACAGGCATGGTTGCAGGGCGGGAGGAAATCGACGTATTCGGGACGACGCGTGCGCAACGCACCCGTACCTCGGGCGTGGCGCGTCAGATCCGCGCTTTGTGTCAGGTCTTTGGTATTCATAATTTAGATCCAATCTTAGCGATCGGGTATCACCGCAACATTAGTACTATTACTATAGCTAAGTGAGATTCCGAACGTTCCTGATCGCGGCTCGCGTCGTGCCGCTTCTGTTGCTCTGGCCAGGGGCGGCCGCCATGGCTGAGCTGGCCAACAACTGCGCACAGTGCCACGTTGGCCAGCGATCCGGGTTCGTCGAGGGCCACACATTCGGCGTCGCTGGTTGCACGATTTGCCACGGTGGTGACGACACAGCCACCACGGCAGATGCCGGGCACGCGGGAATGAGTGCCTTTCCGGGCCTGCTGGACAATGCAGCCCAGGCCTGCGGCACCTGCCACGCCGATAAGGTGGCGTCAGTCGGTGACAGCCTCATGAACACCGGCCATGGCATGGTCGACGTGACACGGCGTCTGGTTGATGGAGACGCCGGTAACCCCGCGCACGCAAACCTGCAAGCCCTGGGCCATGGCCCCGCCGACTCGATGCTGCGCAAGCTCTGCGCAAGCTGCCATCTCGGGCAGGACAAGACCGTACACGACCTGGACCCGGTACGGGATCGCGGTGGCGGTTGTCTCGCCTGCCATATCAATGCGTACCCGCGGAATGCTCACCCGGCACTGACTGCGGATGTTTCCGACGCGCGGTGCTTTGGCTGCCATTCGCGCTCGGCACGCATATCGCTAAGTTATGTGGGGATCGGGGAAATCGACGCGGAAACTGCCGCCGAAGCGCAATCAACACTGCGCCTGCCGGACGGCCGTCACATTGAGCGCAAGCCCGCAGATGTGCATTTCACGTCCGGCATGACCTGCACCGGGTGTCACCAGGGCGCAGACATCATGAGTGCAGCCGGAGATGCCGTGCACCAGCGCGACGCTGTGGACGCATCTTGTCGTGATTGCCATGAGATCGAGCCTGCCGCGGAGCCGCCGCACGATACGAGGCACGCACGTCTTGAATGCGCTGCCTGCCACAGTCAATGGGTGCCACAGTGTTTTGGCTGTCACATGGAATACGACGCCGACGGCACACAATGGGATCACGTCGAGCAACGGGGAACGCCGGGGCGCTGGCATGAGCAGCGATCCGGTTTTCGAAATGAGCTCGGCGCGCTCGGCGTTAATGCACAGAACCGCATCGAACTGTTCACCCCGGGCATGATCATGACGCTCGTACACCCGGACTGGAACGAGGAAAAATTCGTGCGTGCCTTTGCACCGATCTCACCACACACGATTGGTACTGCGCGATCCTGTACGTCCTGTCACCGCTCGAGCGTGGCACTCGGGCTCGGCGAAGGAAGCATTGAATTGCGTAATGGTGAAATACGGTTCACGCCGACGCAGCCACTACTGCAGGATGGCTTGCCTGCCGATGCCTGGACGAACATCGACGGCAGCCTCGGCGGACTGGCCGCCCGCCCCGGGCAGCGGCCACTCAATCAGGAAGAGATGGAAACTGTTCTCGCGGCCCCGCTTGACTAGGGCTTGTTAACGGGCCCTAGCAGCCTTCCTCAGCAGGCGGCGGCAGGTCGTCGAGTTCATCGATTTCCTCATAGACCGGCGGAACGAATGGTTTACTGGGCGGCAATTTGGCAGCGCCGGACCGTTCACCGACAAAGTAGCAGCTGTATGCCCGTTGCTCGGAAACGAGCAGGCTTTCGCCGTCGAGTGCTTCGGCCGAAATATCAGGATTAAGAATTTTCTGGTGCCAGGCCGTGTATCCGCCGACCAGCAGATGCGCATCAAAGCCCGCAATTCTTAGCATGACGGCAGCCTTGGCTGCATTCTCAGAGCCGTTGGAATACACAAGGAGCATGCGATTGGTCGGCAGACTTGCCAGGGTATCGTCGGACACGATCTCTGCAATCGGAATATTCTGTGCGTCGCCAATACTGCCGCTCTCAAAGTCGCCCGGCATGCGGACATCGATGAGTTTGAAATCGTCACGGCCCTCGATCAGCCAGGTAGCCAGTTCGTTAACGCTTGCCCGGTCGTCCTGTCGGGCCGCCGCCTGTGCAATGCCCGCCATCGAGGGTGTCGAATCGGTGGACGGACCACACGCTGCAACAGATGCAACGGACAGGGAAAGCAAGGTGGCCTTAAGGGTTTTTTTCATGCAAACGCTCCAGTAGTTCCGCACTGTATTGGGTGTCGTATTGCGTCCATGTGCTGTCCTGACCTACGTCCATCACAACCTGCCGCAATGCGTACCCGCCTATAATAACTAATACAGGAGCGAGAATTGCCAATGATTTGCTGACCCCCGAAATCTCCAGTGTCTCGAGCACCAACGGTATGAGCAGTCCAATACAAACAAAAAATACCCAGAATTCGAACGTATAGGGACCGCCCATCACGCTCTGCAGCGCGACAATATGCTGCCCAGACCCCATCGCGAGGCTGATCAGCATGAGTATGACGAGTCCAATTTCGGCCATGATCAATACTAGGTCTATCCGTGTGAACAACTCCTTTTCGGCATGGTGCCTGGCAATGAGGACCAACAATGCTGCGGCTGTAGACAGTCCCGATACAAGGAACAGCACCCCGAGCGCGCCTGAATTCCAGAATGGCCGTGCCCCGAACGTGCTGAGCAGAATACCCGTATAGACGCCGAGCGCCACCGCGAAGGGAATGACCGACAGCGCAATCTGCATTCGATATTGCTCACACCAGTCAATGATGTGTTTGCCCACGGTCAGCTTGTCGACGAATGATGCGAGCACCGGGTAGCCGACACGAATCGTCGAAAAAATCTGCAGGACCGATATCGGGTACACAATGATCAGGATCCAGGCGCCCCAGGACATGGGAGACGAGATCTTGAATGCCATGTAGAACCTGTACACGAACAACTTGTGTTCGAGATCGAGAAACAGCGTTGTCATACCAATCGACAGGAAGATGGGCGCCAGCAACGCCAGGCGAGAAGTCGCGAAAGGAGCCACGTCCTCCTTGCCACGCGCAATCGCCAGGGCGGCAAAGATCATTACACCTGCCGTCAAGCCACCCATAAACAGGTACATGGCCACTTCCCAGGTCCAGATTTGCAAGCCTGGGTCAATTAGCTCGTTCGACCTGGCCGTAACAAATAGTTCTTCGGTCATTTTTCCAGGCCCCTAAATAAGGTAGTAAACGTTTGGCTCATTGCCCGTCTCGGGCTTGAGCACTTTGTGATCGCGTGTCTTCAACAACTCGCTAACCTCACTGTGCGGATCGTCCAACGACCCGAAGTACATGCACCCCGTTGGACAGGTAGACACGCAAGCCGGATCCAGACCTTTCTCCACGCGATGGTGACAGAACGTACACTTGTCGATGTAGCCGTCCGGATGCATTACAAGACGTGCATCGTAGGGACATGCCGCGATGCAGGCTTTGCAGCCCGTACACTTTTCGGGTTCGACAAGCACGATATTGGTGTCGTTCCAAAGGTGACTGGCACCGGTCGGACATAGCGTCACACAAGTCGGGTTTGAGCAGTGATTGCAGCGCTCGGAGCGGAACTCCGTCTTGAGATCGGGATACGTTCCTTTTGTTGCCTCGACAACCCAGTCCCGGTTCAGGCCTTCCGGCACGTTGTTCTCGGTCTTGCAGGCAACCACGCAGTCGCCGCAACCGATACAGGTGCGGGTGTCGATAACCATGACAAAGCGCGTCATGCCGCACCTCCTGCAGACTGCTTAACAAAGGTGACGAAGTTGCCACGCATTCCGGTACCACCCATGATCGGGTCGACCTTGACGTTGGTCATGAGCTCGGAGTCATCGGCGCCTGCTCCTGCAGTCAGGCGCATGCGTTTGGATTTGTGGCCAAATCCATGCGCCATAAATACAGAGTCCGGCCCGATTCGCTCGGTCACACGAACGCGTATCTTGCTGCTTACGGCGCCCTCGTAGGACGCAAGACGCACGTAGTCGCCATTCTTAATCCCATGATCACCGGCAATGAGCGGGTTCACCCAAAGCTGGTTCTCCGGCGCGAGCTGGAACAACAACGGATTGTTGGTCGTCTTACCGAACGTATGCGCCGGCATACGTCCGTAGTTCAGCCGGAAATAGCCATTTGGTACCGGCTCCGGTGGCGTGTAGACCGGTATCGGGTCAAAGCCCTTGTCGGCGAGTTGTTGTGAGTAGAGTTCGATCTTGCGGCTGGGCGTAAAGAAGCGCACATTCTGCCCGTCTCCAAAATACAGTGGGCGTTTGCGCGGGAAGTTCTTGACCCCGATTTTCTGCATCTCTTCGAGCGAACTTCCAACCTGGTGTAATTCCCAGTCAAGCTTGTCGGCGTAGTCCTCCCACGGGAAGTACTTCTTCAGGCCGAGATGCTCTCCAATCTGTTTGGCAATCCACCAACCCGGTTTGCTTTCATACTTCGGCTCGAATGCTGGCATGCGCAGCGCCAGCGACGGGTGCCGCTCGCCGGAGTTGCGTATGTCGTCGTAACGCTCGAGATAGGTGCACTCCGGCAGGATGATATCGGCATAGCCTGTCACCTCTGACGGCATGGTCTCGACAACGACGACAAGATCGAGCGAATCGGCGGCGGCGCGCAACTTCGATGCCACGCCCGGAATAGTCTGCGGCAGGTTTGTGCCGTACACAATCCAGCCTTTGAAGAACGCATCCTCGCCAATCGACGCTTCGATAACGCCGTTGGTCACGCCCTGGCTTGCGAACGGCCATTTGCCCGGGTAGGCATCGCCGGTCTGGACGCTGGGCTTCGGGTAATCGGGCAACGGAAAATGCGGCATATCCACTTTTTCGGGGATATAGAAGCCGCCTTTGCGGTTCCAGCTGCCGAGCAACGCGTTGAGTATCGCAATTGCGCGACTACGCTGCGTATCGTCTCCGTACCACACCGCATGCCGACCTGGATGTACAACCGTTGCCGGCGCCGCCTTGCCCATCTCTCGCGCCGTCTCCCGAATCACATCGGGTCGAATACCCGTCTCGAGGAACACCCACTCGGGCGTGTATTGCCGGACATGATCCGCGAGCTGTTCGAATCCGGTCGCGTAGCGCTCAATGTAATCCTTATCGTACAGCTCCTCTTCGATAATGACGTTCATCCAGCCGAGTAGCAGCGCAATGTCGGTGCCGGGCTTGATAGGGAGCCAGTGTTTGGACTTGCCCGCCGGAACCGAGAATCTCGGGTCGACGGTTATCAGCGTAGCGTCCTTGTTGATCGCGTCCGCCAGCGTCTGAACCTGTGCGTTGTGCAGGTTTTCACCGATGTGCGAGCCAAGGAGAACGATGCAGCGTGCATTCGCCATGTCGGTACGTTCAGGCGAGCTCGCAGATTCACCGAAGGTCAGCCGGAAGCCGACATCACGTGGACCGCGGCACTGTGCGAATGCAGGTTCGGCATGACTGTTGGAACCGAACGCGCGCAACAGGTGCATGAAATGATGACCGCCGGCGCCATGGTGCAGCATCGCCATGCGCTCCGGTCCGACGGTGTCGGCGATGCCCTGCATTTTTTTCGCGATGAATTGCAGTGCCTCGTCCCAGGACACTTCCTGGAAGGTCTGTCGCCCGTCGACGGTGACGCGCATCAGCGGCTTCTTCAGCCGATCGGGATCAAGGTATGCGCCCGGACCGCCCGTGCCACGCGTGCAAAGTCGCCCGCCACTGTGCAGGTCGTCTTCATTGCCCGTAATCTTCCAGAGTTCGCCGTCTTCCTTGTAAACATCGCCGGCACACTTCCAGAAGCACATGTCGCAAACGGTGGGCGTCTTGCTGACAACGCCTGCACCCGGCAGCGGCTTGTTCGCGCAGCCGCCCAACATGAGCGCGGGCCCGGCCACCGCACCGGTGCCCAGTAAGGACGAGAGTTTGATGAATTCGCGGCGCTTCACGGCGCTGCCTCTGTCACGTCAGCCCTCGGCACGACGTAATACGGCGTCTCAACAGTGTCATCGATAAAAGACTCCGTCGGGAAGAACGCGAAGATTATGCCAATTACCACTGCAGTGGCGACCAGCGCTCCCTGTAACTTCATAAACGGGCGTGACTTGGTCATCGTATCTTTCTCGCCCCAGACGTAGTCCTGCACGAAGATCATGCCGACTGTGCCGGCCACAGCGATGACCACCATGATGAGCACCATCGGGCCCAGGCCGATTCCCATCAACTGGTCGAGCCTGAAGGCACCCAGGTAATTGCTGTTGTAGAAATCGCCCCAGACCGGGAAGAAGTCGCCGAATACGAGACTGCCGATCAGGAAGCCGCCGATGAACACCATGCCATCGATCTTGCCCGTCGCGACCGCGGCAATCGCGGTGCCCGGGCAATAGCCGCCGATCACCATGCCAACGCCGAACAGGATGCCACCGACCGCCATCGGTACGAGGTAAGTCGGCAGCATGTAAACCAGGGAAATATCGATTAGACCCAGGAGACTCAGGCCCCAAAGGCTGACCATGCCGGTCACGATGGCCGAGAACATGACGACCGGGACACCAACGTCCTTGAAATAGAACGCCCAGGCGATGCGCCGCGCGTCAGTGAAGCCCGCGTGGAACAATGCATACCCGAAAATGAACCCGATAGGAATCGCCAGCCACAGGTTCGTGGCGGCCGTGATTACGCCTGTCTTGGCGAGAGGAAGTGCTATATCCATTGTCTTCTCACAAACCAAGCGACGAGCCAGCCGCCAATAAATACGCTTAAGAGGAACGTCCAGGCGCCAACTGAGAGTTCCGCGCCGCCGACCAGGCCTTGCCCACTCGTGCAACCGCGCGCCAGGCGTGCTGCGAATCCGGAGATTACGCCACCGAAAAGGGACAGTGCCAGGCGTTTCTGAGGCGTGGAGTTGGGCCCGCGCAGAATCTCAAAGCGAAGCTCACCGCTTCGCCAGGCCGCGACAAATGCTCCGATGAGCAGACCTACCAGCAAGAAGACGACGTAGTCATTGAGTGGGTGAGCGCCATCCGCGAAATACTTGCCGAAGTAGACACTTTGTTCGGTGGCCGTCGGGAACAGGCCGTGCTGGACCCAGGCGACCAGCCGGGTCATGGCACCGCTCGCGCCGATGCCGCGACCTGCCACGACAAAGGCAAGCACCATGCTCACACCGATGAGAATTCCAGCCGGGATAGGTGGCCAGCGCGTGCCGAATTTCATGTCGGTCTCCTGAAATGCCTGTTTCTTGAAATGACCGGACTATACATTAGTAAAGACTAATAAAATTGCAGTAGTTTCCCTTATCTCTATCAGTTTCTTCTGCAACTAATATCCACCGCATGAAGACGATTATTGAGCCTTTCCGCATCAAAATGGTTGAGCCCATCAAGCTCACTACTCGCGACGAACGCGAGCAATTGATTCGTGACGCACACCACAATACGTTCCTGCTTCGCGCCGAAGACGTCGTCATCGACCTGCTGACCGACTCCGGTACGAGCGCCATGTCCTCCGATGCCTGGGGCGCGCTGATGCGTGGCGACGAATCCTACGCCGGCGCCCGTAGCTGGTACCGCTTCCGTGACACGGTCAAGGACATCTTCGGCTTCAAACAGGTGATCCCGACACACCAGGGGCGCGCAGCTGAGCACATCCTGTTCGGGGTCATGGTTAAACCCGATTCGCTCGTGCCCAACAACACGCATTTCGACACAACACGCGGCAACATCGACTTCGTCGGCGGCAAGCCCGTCGACCTGCCCTGCAAGGAAGCCGAAGACCTCGATTCCAACTTCCCGTTCAAAGGCAACATGGACACCGAGGCACTCGAGAAATTCGTTGCCGAACACGGGGCCGATCGCATCCCCATAATCATGGTGACGGTCACCAATAACTCCGGTGGCGGACAGCCCGTGTCGATGGCGAATATCCGCGAAGTCAGCCGCATCGCGAAGGAAGCCGGGATTCCCTTCTATATTGATGCCTGCCGCTTCGCCGAGAATTCACATTTCATCAAGCATCGTGAAGAGGGCTATGCGGATGCCGCGCCGATCGATATCGCACGCGAGATGTTCAGCTATGCTGACGGCTGCACGATGTCCGCCAAGAAGGATTCCTTCGGCAATATTGGCGGCTTCCTGTGCACAAACGACGCAGAGCTCGCAAGCCAGGAACGCAACATCCTGATCATGACCGAGGGTTTCCCGACTTACGGCGGGCTTGCCGGCAGGGATCTCGAAGCCATCGCAGTAGGGCTCCGTGAAACGCTTGACGAGCACTATCTCGACTACCGTCTGCTATCCACTCGCTATGTCGTCGAACACCTCGTCGATGCCGGGATTCCAGTGATGCGGCCAGCGGGCGGCCACGCGGTATATCTTGATGCGCGTCGATTCCTGCCGCACATCGAACCACTGCAGTACCCGGGACAGGCACTGTCAGTTGAGCTGTATATCGAAGCGGGTATTCGTACTGCTGAAATCGGCACAGTCATGTTCGGGCTCGACCCGCAGACCGGTGAAGAAAACCCGGCACGCCTCGACCTGTTACGCCTGGCAATACCGCGGCGCGTGTATACGCAGAGCCACATGGACTACGTACTCGAAGCGATACAACTGGTGTGGGAACGGCGCGATGCGATTCGTGGCATGAAGATCGTGAAAGCCCCGCAGTTTCTGCGGCACTTCACGGCGCATTTCGAATGGCTCTAGTCGTCAGAGACTAGAGATCACTCACTGCGAGGAATCTTCGTCGCCTGCCAGGCGACAACTTGCCAGATTCCGTCCCGCTTCAGGAACGTGCCGGTGTTGTAGTAGTACAGCACGTCGCTTTCAGCGGCCTCAGTCGTCGGTGTGCCTACAAGCTTGAAGGCAACAACAGCCATATCGCCGTAGACCCGCACATCCACCTCTTCGCCGGAATACACCATAGCCGGCTCCTCGTCACCGGGGCCGGCCTCTTGCTCTTCGCCGGCCGATTCGAATCCCGCCAGGATATCGGCTTTGCCGAAGCGCAGGCCGGCCGAAGAGCTGTAAACGAGATCGTCGGCCCAGAAGCGCTGGTGTGCCGACTCGGTACCCGAGTTGGCCAGGAAATGGTGAAGCATGCTGCTGAGCTCCTCGAGGTCCGATGCGGCGGCCGACTGTGCGACGAGCACCAGTGCGAAAGCCAGGACAATTTTCTTCATCATATTGATTTCCCTTCCATTTATGCGGCTGGCCTACGCGCGCTTGCGGCAACTGCGTATTTGGTGCGCGGCGCAATACCGGTTCAATTGATTTGGATAAGTGCATCCATGATACGTGAATAGATCGGGAGGAAATTACGCATGTCCGACATGTTCCGCCCGATCAGTAGCGGGCAGCTGGCCAGGTGGCTGTTTACAGAGCTCGATAGCAAAGGTTCAGCCTTTGGTATCCCGCAGCAGCATTTTTTCGTGCCCGATGCAAAAGCCCCGTATCGAACGCAAGCCTTCGGGCAGGCGCTTGACACCCCATTCGGCCCCGCCGCGGGTCCGCATTCCCAAATGGCACAAAACATAGTTGCAGCATGGGTTTGCGGCGCGCGCTACATCGAACTCAAGACTGTCCAGACACTCGACGAGCTCAATGTCAGTAAACCCTGCATCGACATGGAGGATGAAGGCTACAACGTCGAATGGTCGCAGGAACTCAAGGTTCACGAGTCATTTGAAGAATACTTGCGCGCCTGGGTCCTGATTCACGCGCTGCAGCACAAACTTGGCTACGAGGGCGATGTGCCGGTGTTGTTCAACCTGAGCGTCGGCTATGACCTTGCGGGAATCCAGCAACCAAACATACAGTGGTTCCTGGACCAGGTCGCCGATTGCTCGGCGAGAAAGGCCGAGATCATTGATGTCGTCGCCGCATACTACCCGGCAGTTCGCGATATCGATATTCCGAACAGAATTTCCGACAACGTTACGTTGTCCACGATGCACGGCTGCCCTCCCGGCGAAATCGAGGGCATCTGCGAGTACCTGCTGCAAGAGCGCCGGTTGCACACGCTGGTGAAGTGCAACCCGACCTTGCTCGGGCCAGAACGCGTCCGCGGCCTCATTAACAAGGACCTCGGGTTCGCCGACGTGGTCGTACCCGACATCGCGTTCGAACACGACCTCAAATACGACGATGCCGTCCCGATGCTGCGCCGGCTGCAGCGTATGGCCAGAGACAGTGGCCTCGAGTTTGGCGTCAAGCTGTCAAACACGCTCGAAGTCGAAAACCGGCGCGAGGTATTCAGCCCGAACGAGAAAATGATGTACCTGTCCGGTCGCCCGTTACACGCCATCACGGTAAGCCTGGCGGCCAAACTGGCCGACGAATTCGACGGCGATTTGCCAATGTCGTTCTCGGCTGGCGCAAGCTGCTACAACGCCGCAAACCTGATGCAAGCTGGCATGCAGACGATCACGGTCTGCTCCGACCTGCTGAAGACGGGTGGCTACCTGCGACTGCTTGATTACATCAAGGCGGTTGAAGACGTAACGATAAGGCCCGATGACGCTCTGACAAATCTCCAGTGCTACGCCGAAGACGTCAGCTACGATCCGGACAACATGAAGTCCGAATTCGTGACGTCAGGCAGCAAGACCGAACGTGCACTCGGGGCATTTGACTGCATCAAGGCACCGTGCATCGACGCTTGCCCGCTTGACCAGAAGGTCCCGCAGTACATGGCCCACGTGTGTGACGATGACATCGCTGCAGCGCAGCGGGTCGTGCGTGCTGACAATCCCCTGCCCTGCACACTGGGTCGGATTTGCGATCACCTCTGTGAACAGGCATGCGTACGGACGCACCTTGACGAACCCGTGGCGATACGTGACATCAAGCGCTTCATCGTGGATCGGAAACGGGTAACACAAGAGTCGGCGGCGGCAGTGCCCATGAATCGCAAGGTTGCCATCATTGGCGCGGGCCCCGGAGGAATGTCTGCTGCCATCGAACTGGCACGAGGTGGCTGCCAGGTCGAATTGTTCGAGGAGCAAGCTTATGCCGGCGGCATGGTAGGCGGGGTCGTCCCTGAGTACCGGCTACCGAGAGCTGTGTTTGCGCAGGACTACGCCACGCTGGAAGAGCTCGGCGTCAGGATTCACTTCAACGTGCGCGTGGGCCGTGAGCTCACGCTGTCGCAATTGCGCGAAGACGGCTTCAGCAACATCATCATAATGGCCGGCGCACAGCTTGGCAGGACGCTGGACCTGGAAGGCGCGGACAACGACGGCGTCGTCGATGCACTGAAGTTCCTGCGGCAATCGAAGGAACAGCAGGTTCTCGATATTGGCAAGCATGTCGGGATCATTGGCGCTGGTGACACTGCAATGGACTGCGCACGCGTCGCATGGCGCCTGGGCGACCGCCGGGTCACGCTGATCTACCGTCGAACGATCGACCAGATGCCGGCGGACCGCGAGGAAATCACGCAACTGCTCGAAGAAGGCATCGAGGTTCTGGAACTCGCGCGGCCCGAACGACTGATCGTAGCCGGCGGCAGCCTGCAGGGCATCCAGTGCCGACGCATGCAATTGACAGACGAGCGGGATGCCTCTGGTCGCCGAGTTGTCATTGAGGTGCCTGATTCCGACTTCGAAATGCCTGTCGACACGCTCATCCTCGCGATCAGCCAACACGCGGTACTCGACTTTATCGAGGACGAACCGGTCACCCTCAACAAGCGTGGCTACATCGAGGTTGACCCCGAGACATTCGAGACGTCGGTACCCGGCATTTACGCGGGCGGCGATGTCACCAACGACGGTCCGGCTACAATCGTGAAGGCCGCTGCGGCCGGCAAGGCCGTCGCCAACAGCATCCTCCGAAACACGGCACCAGGCAGCGTAACTGAAACCGAAATTTCCGGCACTGATTTGAGTGAGTTACTGCGGCGGCGGAGCAAACGGGAACGACGGGTCCGGGCGCCGGCGTTACCCGTCGATCAGCGTCAGAACTTCAGTGAAGTCATGCTCACCTATTCGGCCGAACAAGCACGAACCGAGGCGGCCCGCTGTCTCGATTGCCACACCTATTGCAGCATCTGCGTCGGCGTGTGCCCGAATCTCGCGCTATTTACCTACCAAACTGACCAGCGCCACCAACACCACCAGGTCGCCGTGCTCGCCGACCTCTGCAATGAATGTGGCAACTGCACGACCTTCTGCCCGACGTCAGGCGCCCCGTACCGGGATAAACCACGCCTGTACGTCAATCGCGAGGACTTCGAAGCTCAACAGGACAATGCGTTTATGATTTTCCACGATGGCGGCAGCTGGGCGATCGATGCACGCTACGATGGCACAACAGAACACCTTGAACTCAACGACCCGCAGGACAACCCGGATGAGCTGCACACTGCCATGTACACCTTGTTAAGAGGTGTGCAGCAATCGATGCCATTCCTGCCGGTGCAAGAGGCATGACATGACATCGCTGTTAATCACCAACGGACATCTCGTCACTCTCGACAACAACGACCGATTCATTGAGAACGGCAGCATTCTCATCGAAGGCAACCACATTGTCGATGTCGGTCAGTTTGACGCCGACAAGTACACGGTGGACCGGACCATCGACGCACGCGGCAGCCTGATCATGCCAGGGCTGATCAATGCCCACCATCACCTGTACTCGACCTTTGCACGCGGCTTCACTCCGCCCGGTCCACCGGCCAGGAACTTTGAGGAAACGCTCAAGAACCTGTGGTGGAAGCTGGACAAAGCACTTGATGAGGAAGACGTCTATTACTCGGCACTGCTCGCCGTCATGCATGCCGCTCGGGCCGGTTGTACGACGATTGTCGACCACCACGCCTCACCCTCCTGCGTGGAGGGAAGCCTCGACCAGGTTGAGCGCGCGTTTCGCGATGTCGGTCTGAGTGGTTGCCTGAGCTACGAGGTGTCGGATCGTAACCGGCCCGGCGAAGGCATCGAGGAGAACGAGCGCTTCATTCGCAAATGCCAGGACTCCGATGACGACCAGATAGTTGCCTTGTTCGGCCTGCACGCACTATTGACGCTGGGCACCCGCACGCTCGATCGCTGCGCCGAGATAGGGCACTCGCTCGACGCAGGTTTCCACGTGCACGCTGCCGAAGACGAGATCGACGTCACGACCGCGATGGAACGTTATGGCCGAGGCATCATGGACCGTTTTCTCGATTTCGGCATAGCTGGCTCGAAGACGATTTTCGTGCACGGTGTACAGTTTGCATCGCGCGAGCTGGACCTTTTGCGCTCGACAAACTCGATGCTGGTGAACAACCCCGAGTCGAACATGAACAATGGACTCGGCGTCGCGCCGATCCTCGACATGCTCAAGCACGGGGTCCTCGTCGGCGTCGGTACGGATGGCATGTCGTCACATATGATCTCGCAGGCACGCGCCATGTACCTCCACCAGCGAACGTATCACCGTGACCCGACGGTCGCTTTCGGCGAGGCGTGCGACATCCTGCTCAAGAACAACCGCGAGATCTGCAACCGGCTCTTCCACGAACCACGCGGCATGCTCGCCACTGGCCAACTGGCCGACATTATCATTCCCGACTATGTGCCGTTCACACCGCTCACGGCGGATACCTTCTACGGCCACCTGCTGTTCGGGCTCAGTTTCACCCGGGTTCGCACAACGATTTCGCGCGGCGAGATTGTCGTTGACGAAGGACGCCTGGCGCACCTCGACGAAGATGAAATCCGCGCCAAATGCGCCGAGAGAGCAACTAGAATCTGGAATAGGATTAGCTGATAACTTGATGAAAGAGCATAAGAATTGACTTCCGCATGGAACAACTATTTCGCGCCTGACACGGTGGCCGACGCGCTGGATATTCTGCAGCGTTACGACGGCCAGGCACGCGTCATCGGTGGCGGAACGGACTTGCTCGTAGAGACACGGCGCGGCTTGCGGCGCCCGATTGAGGCCATCGTCGACGCCACCCGTATCGGCGGCCTAGGCGCCATCACGGAAGAAGACGAGTACATTGTCATCGGCTGCGGCGTGAGCCACACAACGATCGTCAACGACCCGCGCATCATTCGCTACGGCACCTGCCTGTCAGAAAGTTGTGGCGTGATCGGTGGTCCGCAGGTTCGTAACACAGGCACACTCGCGGGCAACGTGGCACATGCCCTGCCCGCCGGCGACGGGACCATCGGCTTGCTTGCACTGGGCGGCGAAGTCGAGATCACCAGTTCAAACGGCGTGTGCTGGATTCCAGCCAAGGACACGTTCGCCGGGCCGGGCCGCAGCCATATCGATCGGCACCGTGAAATCCTGACACGAATTCGCTTCAGGCGAACAACCGACAATGAAGGGTCGGCACATTGTCGCGTAATGCGCCCGCAGGGCCTGTGCCTGCCCATCATCTCGATGGCCACACGATTAGAGCTGCACGGCGACATGATCACATCCGCCGGCATCAGCATGGGACCGGTTGGACCGGTTCCGTGGTTCGCAGAACCTGCCGCAGCGGTTCTCGTCGGCCAGCCCGCTTCAGCACAACAGTTTGGAAAAGCGGTCGAGGCGGCGCTCGAGAACATTACGTTGCGAACCAGCAAGTACCGCGCGACCGAGGAGTATCGCGAGACGATGATCCGCACCCACCTGCCGATCATCCTGGAAACGGCAGTACGCCGGGCAGGTGGATCGCAATGAGCCGGCTGCAAATGACCGTTAACGGCAGCCCCGTCGACATTGAAGTCGATGAGTCTCGCTACCTGTCCGACGTCTTGCGCGATGAACTGCGCCTGACCGGCACCAAGATCGGCTGTGCCGAGGCTGAGTGCGGCATCTGCACCGTACTCGTCGACGGCACACCCATCGTCAGTTGCGTCTACCCCGCGTTCAAAGCGCAGGGTCGGCACATCGAAACCATCGAAGGCCTGGAGCACGACGGCAAATTGCACGCCCTGCAGCAGGCGTTCCTTGATCACGGCGCCGTCCAGTGCGGCATTTGCACGCCTGGGCTGATCATGACCGCCAAGGGTTTGCTGGACCGTAAAGCGGCCGTGAACGAGACTGTCAGCGAAGCCGACATTCGTGCGGCACTCAAGGACTCCTACTGCCGCTGCACGGGGTACCAGAGTGTAATCAATGCGATCCTGCAGGCGTCCGGGCAGGATGTACCGCCCTACCTTCCCGAGACACGCGCACCCGAATCCGAGGTCGGCAAACCGCGGCCGAACCCGAACGCGCTCGCGAAGATTCGTGGGTCGGCGCGCTTCACGGATGACTATCATTTTCCGGGCATGCTGTTCGCGCGCACCAAGCGTGCACATGTGCCGCATGCGCGCATTGTCTCGATCGACGCTGCGGCGGCACGCGAGCTCGACGGCGTGCACGCCGTACTCACACACGAAGACATTCCCGGCCGCAATGCACATGGTGTCGTCAGCGTCGACTGGCCTGTTCTTTGCGGCCTCAAGGTCCGGTACGCCGGAGATGCGGTCGCGATTGTCGCAGCCGACAACGAGGCGATTGCCACTGCGGCGCTCGACCTGATAAACGTCGAGTACGAAGAACTGCCTGCTGTCACCGATCCGATCGCGGCATTGCAGCCCAATGCGCCGCAGGTCCACTCAGAGCGGCCCGACGGCAACCTCCTTAAGCACATCAAGGTCGGCAAGGGAAATATCGACACGGGCTTTGCGGCCGCAGATGTCATCGTTGACCAGACCTATCGAACGCCGACGACAGAGCACCTGTTCCTCGAACCGGAATGTTCGATCGGCGTGCCAGCCGGCTACGACCCCACGCGCTTCGGCGGAACCTGTGATGCGCTGGCCGAACGCGGCGAAACCGCGCGCCACGCCAAGACGACAATTTACGTCGGCAGCCAGATCCCCTACGCCGACCGCGACCAGGCTGCCGCCACGCTCGGCGTCGAGGCTAATGACGTGCGGGTCGTCGCGACATTGATGGGCGGTGGCTTCGGCGGCAAGGAAGACATCACCGGACAGATTCACGCCGCACTGCTTGCCGAGGCGACAAAGCAGCCTGTGAAGATGCTTTATTCACGGCAGGAAAGCCTGCTCGTGCACCCCAAGCGCCATGCAACGGTCATTCGCATGCGCACGGGAGCGACGAAGGACGGTAAACTTGTGGCCGTTGAAGCAACGCTGTACGGCGACGGTGGCGCATATGCGAGCCTGAGCGAGAAGGTACTCACGCGCGCAACCACCCACGCGTCCGGCCCCTACGACATACCCAACGTACGTGTCGACTGCTTCGCGACGTACACGAACAACGTTCCGGCCGGCGCGTTCCGCGGCTTTGGCGTCACGCAAAGCTGTTTCGCCGCAGAAAGCAATATGGACATCCTGGCCGGTAAGCTCGGCCTCGACCCGGTTGAGTTCCGCCGCAGGAATGCGCTCGACGTAGGCTCAACCACGGTCACGGGACAGGTTATGCGCGAGAGCGTCGGCCTGCACGAATGCATCGACAGGGTCGACGCCGACATGCGCGACGGGGACTTTCGCTGGACCTGGGACGAGGGCCACAAACGCCTCGCATGGGGCCTTGCCATTGGCTACAAGAACACCGGCCTGGGCGGCGGCGCGCCGGACAAGGCGACAGCCGAGGTGGAGGCCTGGCAGGACCCTGAAAAAGGGCTCGTCGCGGAAGTTCGCATCTCCTCGGCTGAGATGGGACAGGGCTTACCGGGGGTTCTCGCCTCCTGTGCCGCCGAAGAACTCGGCATCCCGACGGAAAGCGTCAGCGTGTTGCTCGGCGATACCGACGTCTGTCCCGACGGCGGCCCGACCACGGCAAGCCGGCAGACGTTCGTCAGTGGCAACGCGGCACGCCTCGCCGCACGCGACGTGGCAGAGATGCTCGCCGAGGCGCCCGGAACACGCGTCGTTGCACAACACGAATACTGGGCGCCTGCGACGCAGCCGCTCGGCACGGGTGGTGACATGCATGTCGCATTCAGCTTCGTGGCGCAAGCGGCGCTTTGCGAAATCGACATGCGTAGCGGCGAGGTGCAGGTCCGCAAGATCGTTGCGGCCCATGACGTCGGTCGTGCCATCAACCCACTGACGCTCGAGGGCCAGATCGAAGGCGGCATCGTAATGTGCATCGGCTATGCGCTCACCGAGCATTACATCCAGGAAGACGGCAAGCCCTGGACCAACGTGATGGCGCGCTACAAGACGCCAAGTATCACGCACGCGCCGCCGATCGTCTCGCACATCGTCGAGCACGAACTCTCGACAGGTCCGTTCGGAGCCAAGGGCATGGGCGAACTGCCAAGCATCGTGACCGGCCCTGCCATCACCAACGCTATCTACAACGCAACCGGTGTCCGTGTTCGCAGCCTGCCTGTCGACCAGGACAGCCTGTTGCAAGCCATCCGCGCCGGGGCGACCGAGGTCGAACTCGGCTGGGGCGACCGTCATCCTATCCCCACAATCGAATTCGGAGGGGAACATTGAAACTCGTACCTGATATCCGCGAGCACGTAGTGCAGAAGAGCATTGCGCGGGCCCGCGAACACAACATCATCCTGCCAACTTTCGCGCAGCAGAAAGACCCGACGCTGGTGCCCGACGCGATCAAGTCGCGGCTGCAGGATGTCGGCCTGTGGGATCTCGATCCTGCCAACCTGTTTCGCATTACGTGGAAGAACGAACCCGTCGCCCACGGCGGAGGCTACGGCGAGGGCAACTGGATAGAATTCCCGCCCGCGCTGACAGGCATCGACGCAACGATCGTCGGCATAGTCGGCAAGTGGTTCCCAACCGGTGCTCACAAGGTCGGCGCAGCCTATGGCTGTCTCGTACCAAGGCTGGTCACGGGTGCCTTCGATCCCGATACACAGAAAGCCGTGTGGCCATCAACCGGCAACTACTGTCGTGGTGGCGCCTACGACTGCGCCCTGCTCTCCTGCCCCGCAGTGGCCATTCTCCCCGAAGGCATGAGCCGCGAGCGTTTCGAATGGCTCGAGGAGATTGGTACCGACGAGGTCATCGCGACGCCGGGCACCGAATCGAACGTCAAGGAGATTTACGACAAGTGTTGGGAGCTACGCGACGAGCGCGGCGACGGCATCGTCATCTTCAACCAGTTCGAGGAATTCGGTAACGCGATCTGGCACTACCAGATGACCGGCTCGATCGTCGAAGAGATCTTCCGCAATCACTACGCCGAGGGACGCCGCCTGTCAGGCTACGTCAGTGCGACAGGTTCGGCAGGTACTATCGCCGCGGGCGACTACCTGCGCACACAGCACCCGGACATTCGCATCACTGCCACCGAAGCGCTGCAATGCCCGACGCTCCTGCAGTTCGGCTTTGGCGACCACCGCATCGAAGGCATCGGTGACAAGCACGTGCCATGGATACACAACGTGCGCAACACCGACTTCGTGGCGGCCGTCGACGACGAACAGACGATGCAACTCATGCGCCTTTTCAATGAAGACGAAGGACGCGCATGCTTGCGCCGCGAAGGCGTCAACGATGACACATTGGCTGCACTCGGCCAGATCGGAATTTCCGGCATCTGTAACCTGGTCGCAGCCATCAAAACGGCGCGCTACTACGACATGGACGGCCGCGATGTGATCTTCACGCCGCTTACCGATTCCATGGAATTGTATTCGTCACGTATGCAGGAAATGAATGACGAGCACGGCGCTTATACGAGTCGCGTCGCCGACCAGCACTTCGGTCGCTACCTGCGAGGCGCAACCACTGACCATGTCCGCGAACTGCGCTACGCGGACCAGAAAGCACTGCACAACTTCAAGTACTTCACCTGGGTCGAGCAACAGGGCCACAGTTCTGACGAGCTGCGCGAACTCTGGGACCCCGATTTCTGGCGTGAAGTGTTCTCACAGAATGTCGTTGACGAATGGGATCGACTCATCGATGCATTCAACAACGGCGGAGGCAACACATGAGCAGCACCTACTATCAGGACGCGATGGCGGTCAAACCCGACCTCGTGAAATTCATGCAGGACATCATCCGCATCCCTTCCTTAAGTTCCGAGGAAGGCGCCGTCGTGGAGCGGATCAAGGAAGAAATGCTGCGCATCGGCTACGACGAAGTCACGATCGACCCGATGGGCAATGTCATTGGCCGCATCGGCTCGGGCCCGAAGGTTATCGCCTTCGACGGCCACGTGGACACGGTCGACGTCGGCGACCCGGACCTCTGGGACCGGGACCCGCATTCCGGCGATATCGAGGGCGACATTCTCTATGGCCGCGGCACCAGCGACATGAAAGGCGGCGTTGCGTCCAGCGTCTACGCCGGCGCGCTGCTCAAGAAACGCGGCATTCCGGATAACGTGACGTTCTACGTGACCGGCACGGTCCAGGAAGAAGACTGCGACGGCCTGTGCTGGCAGTACATCGTCAATGAGGACAAGCTGCGGCCGGATCTCGTCGTGATCACCGAGCCGACGAGCCTGCGCATCTACTACGGCCATCGTGGCCGCATGGAAATGGAAGTTCACACGTCTGGCCTCTCCTGCCATGGCTCGGCCCCGGAGCGAGGCGACAACGCCGTGTACAAGATGGCCGGCATTATTGCTGACATCGAAAAGCTCAATGAAGATCTGGAGCCGCGCGACCCACTCGGCAAAGGAACGGTGACCATCAGCGAGATTCGGTCTACATCGCCGAGCCTGTGCGCCGTGGCCGACGGCTGCACGATCCACCTCGACCGCCGCCTCACGGTCGGCGAGACCGAAGAGACCTCGGTCGCCGAAATTCTAGCGCTGCCCTCCGTCAAGGCGGCCGGCGCGACCGTAACGGTGCTCGAGTATGCCGTACCAAGTCATACCGGTCTCACCTACCCGACCCGCAAGTACTACCCGACCTGGGAGATGCCTGCGGACGGTGCCGAGATGCTGGCCGCGACCAGCGCCTACCGCGACGCGTTTGGCAAGGATCCCGAAACCGGCCACTGGACGTTTAGCACCAACGGGGTCGCGACCGCAGGCATGCATGGCATTCCGTCCATCGGCTTTGGGCCCGGACACGAGCACTTTGCCCATGCACCCAACGAGCAGACCGAGATCGAGCATCTCGTTTGCTGCACAGCATTTTATTCTGCCCTTGTCGACGAATTCGCGAAGGCTTAGAAACAGGAGATACACAATGACCCGCGAAGCCAAACCGATACCTGGTCACATGAAGGGCCGCGACTGGCTCATGACACAGGACTGGTCGGACGACGAGATCGAACTCGCGCTCGACACGGCAGACAACCTCAAAGACGAATTCAGGAGTGGCGTTCACTCGCTGCACCTGCCCCACAAGAGCGGCTTCCTGATCTTCTTCGACAAGTCGACCCGCACGCGTAATTCATTCGAAGCCGGCATGACGCAGCTCGGTGGCCACGCACATTTTATCGACTCGGAAACCTCGCAGATAGCGCATGGCGAAAGCCCGAAAGATATGGGCACGATCCTCTCGACCTACGGCCACGGCATCATGATTCGCCACGACCTTGTGCCGGGTGAAGGCCAGACCTACATGCGCGACGTTGCCGAGCACTCGTCGATCCCTGTTATCAACATGCAGTGCGACGTAGACCACCCCTGCCAGACGCTCGCCGACCTGATGACGATTCGCGAAGAGTTCGGTAAAGAATTGAAAGATATAAAGATTGCTGTCTCCTGGGCCTACGCTCCTAGCTACGTAAAGCCGATGTCTGTCCCGCAGGGCCTGATCATGCTCATGACGCGTTTCGGCATGGATGTCACGCTCGCGCACCCGCCGGAATACACGCTAATGGACGAACCCATGCAGATCGCACGCGACAATGCGGCTCGCTCTGGTGGCAAATTCGAAGTCGTGGATAACATGGAAGACGCGTTTGCCGATGCGGATATCGTTTACCCAAAAAGCTGGGGCGTCGAGTCACTATTCAGCCAGCCCGAGGAAGCGATGCGCGTCGCACAACAGTATCGCCACTGGATCTGTGACGAAGCCATGATGGCGCGCGCGAAAGAACGTGCCATCTACATGCACTGCCTGCCGGCTGACCGTAACTACGAAGTCACGGATGCTGTCATCGATGGGCCGCAGTCGCGCGTCTATCCCGAGGCCGAGAATCGCCTGCACACGGCCAAGGCACTAATGGCACTGACCATGTGAACGCCATGACTGATTCGGAAAAACCACTGGTCGTCATTGCCATCGGCGGAAACTCGCTGATTCGCGATGCAGGACATATGGATGTCCTGGACCAGTACCGCTCGGCCGGTCACACCGCCCACCACATCGTGCCGATTATCAAGGCGGGATACCGGGTGCTCGTCACCCACGGCAACGGCCCACAGGTCGGGTTCATCCTGCTACGGTCCGAACTGGCACGCGACACGATTCACCAGGTGCCACTCGCGAATTGTGTGGCCGACACGCAGGGCTCGATCGGGCTGCAGATCGCACAAAGTCTGCAGAACGAGTTTCTGCACCAGGGCGTGGAACAGGCCGTCACCGCGATCATCACACAATGCGTGGTGGACGAGCAGGACCCGAGCTTCTCTGCGCCCAGCAAGCCGATCGGGCCGTTTATGAGCGAAGAGGAAGCCCACCAGCATGAGCGGGACGATGACTGGGTTGTCGGCGAGGATGCCGGCCGCGGCTGGCGACGCCTTGTACCCTCGCCCGAACCGCTCGAGATAATCGAGATGCCCGCCATACGCATGCTGCTCGACAGTGGCCTGCTGGTCATTGCTGCTGGCGGCGGCGGGATCCCGGTGGTCTATCGCTCAGATGGCGAACTGCGGCCCCGCCCTGCCGTCATCGACAAGGACGCCGCGTCCTGCCTCCTGGCCTGCGAACTCGGCGCATCGGTATTCATCATTTCAACTGACGTCGACAAAGTTGCCCTGAACTACGGCACCAACGAGCAGACTGAAATCGACCGAATGACGGTCGCCGAGTGTCGCAAGCACCTGGCGGACGGACATTTTGCAGCCGGCAGCATGCGGCCAAAGATCGAGAGCGCGTTGAAGTTCCTTGAGCAGGGCGGCGAGCGAGTCATCATTACGCAGCCACACAACCTGCAAGCCGACCTGGAAGAAATATTTGGCACGCATATCGTGCCGTAACGGACTCTGACTATGAACGGTTACCGTTGCTTCGCATGTGAGTCGATACAAGCTGCCGCTTTCAGCGGCTTTGTGTGCCCGTCCTGTGGCGGCAATCTCGATGTGGTCAACGACCGGGACACGATCCTCGCGCAGATACGAAAATCGCCGTTCGATTCAGCTCGCATCCCGCTGCAGATCGGCAATACACCACTCTACCCCGCCGAACGCCTCGGGCAGATGGTCGGCTTGCGCAACCTGTACCTCAAGGATGACACCGTCAACCCGAGTGCATCGAGCAAGGATCGGGCGAGTGCGGCAGTTGTCATTCGCGCACTGGAGGCCGGCGCGACCACGGTATCGGTTGCCAGCACCGGCAACGCAGGATCCTCACTCGCCTGTGTCGCGGCCGCGGCAGGTATCCAGGCCGTCGTGCTCGTACCTGAAAGCGCGCCTCCCGCCAAGCTTACGCAAGCCCTGTCCTTCGGTGCGACGGTGCTGGCAGTACGAGGCAACTATGACGATGCTTTCGACCTCTGCTTCGCAGCATCCAATAGATTCGGGTGGTTCAACCGCAGCACGGGCATTAACCCGTTCACGCGTGAAGGCAAGAAGGTCTGCGCCTGGGAAATCTGGGCGTCGCTTGAAGGCCGCATACCCGACCGGATCGTCGTACCGACCGGCGATGGCAACATTTTGAGCGGTATGTGGAAAGGCTGGCGCGAGCTCAAAATCGCAGGCCTTATCGACCGGCTGCCGAAGATCGATTGTGCGCAGTCGAGTAGCAGCGCCGCGATCAGCCATACCGTGAACAGGATTCGAGGCAATGGCGATCCTGACTGGGCAGCAGTGAAAATTGAGCCCGTAGATGCGAATACGCTCGCCGACTCCATCTCCGTCAACCTGCCTCGCGATGGCCTGGCCGCTGTGCGGGCGGTGATTGAATCAGGTGGCGCCGCAGTGACCGTGCCGGACGAAGAGATACTTGCAGCCATTCCTGAAATGGCTGCGGCTACGGGTGTCTTTCCGGAACCCGCGGCGGCTACGCCCTGGGCTGCCGTCAAACAGATGGCAAAAGAGACGCACATTGCGCCGGACGAACTTGTGGTGTGCCTCGTATCTGGCAACGGCCTCAAGGACATTGGTCGAGCTCAGGAGGCAGCAGGCACTCCGCAAATTATCGACCCGACGCTCGAGGCCCTGGAATCGGCCCTAGTCTCCTAGTGAGATCAGCGCGTCGCGGCGCTTGCCCAGCGCCCGCAAACGACGTTTGTCCAGCACATCGCCGAGCTCAGCACGAAGCACCTTGTCATCGAGCGCCTGCAAAGCAGCGCGCCACTCATCGCCAACGGTCAGCCCGACATTCACCAGGTCGGCTGGCAAACTGCCGTCTGCGCTGAATGCATCGTCGTGATCAACCAGCATCAGCGCCCAGTTTTTGCGGTCATACACCATCGATGATGGCGATCTGGCGACATTGTGCACCAGCGCGTCAAACACCAGCATCGCATCAATCTGGCTCTCTACCGGACATAGCGCCGCACTGCCTTGCCCCGCTGCAACGCGCTCGCGTTCGGTCAACGTCACCCCCGGAAGGAGCTGTAGCGTCCCTTTCCTGCCCGCGATTTCTCGAGACACTGTGACGGGGACCATCCCCAGTCGTAGCAGCCGATCCAGCCGGTACGCGGCGGCTTCGGGCGCGAAGCGCGAGCCCTCAGGCAGAGCCCGAAACGACGCAAATACACTCAAATCGCCTGACGACACTTGCAGCAACTGCCATTCGGCGCCTTCCGCAGCAACCGCGGTGACTCGGCCTGTTTCAAAGAGAGTGGCCAGGTCGTCCTCGCTTATCGTACGTTCGTCATAGCCTATCTGCAGCGGATGCTCCAGCGGCCAGACTTTCCTGTCGCGGTCCTGGTTCAGGACGCTGACGTCGCCATTATCAAAAACCAGGGCATTGCCACTACCACCGTAGACATGATTGAGCATCCCGGTATCGATCTCGAAAACCCGACCGCCCATTCTCTCTTGTACGCTACGAGTCACAGCTGTTGTGTGACCGATCACGATGCGGTTCGCGCCGATACTGTTTAGCGCGGCAGTCAGCCTCGGCGCCTCGACAAAGCGATTGCACCTCGCCGTGCCTCGGTACCACGTCGGACCGAGGGGTCCATGTAGCGGGGAATTGCCGAATTCGATTAAGTCCTGCGCAATCTCGGCAGTCCTGCCTTGTAGTTGTCCTGTCTCAAATATCGCCTTGAGTTTCTCCGGGATCTGTTTTGATCGGTCAAGCGGTGTCAGCACCCCCGCGTCCACGAGCGCTTTCGCCGACTCGAGGAAGCCAACCAGGTCGTCCTTGAGGGTGCCGTTGACACCCGCAAGCCCGTTTTCAGTTACATAGGCAGGCGCACCACCATGCACGAACGCGATGTCATTGATCACGATCATGAACGGCTTCTCCAGTAGCCACCTGCCGTAGAGGCCGTCGCTGGCCAGCGCGCGGCGATGTCCGAAAAAGCCCGGTGGCGCCAGGGCATCAAACTCCTGCCGAATCGCAGCCTCACCCACACCCGGCACCTGATCGAGGCGAAACTGTCGGTACCAGCTTTCACGCTGCTCTGGTGATTCGAAATCCTGATACGCGAGATATTCCCCGTCAGCCACGTAACGGAGGTCACCGATCAGGTTCATGACTTCGTGATTGCCCAGTAGTTGATGCACTCGACCGCCAGCGAGCTCCGCTTCGCGTTCAAGCCGCATCATCAGGTCCATCACCTTCCGGGAATCGGCGCCACGGTCAAGCAAGTCGCCGGTACTGACGAGATGCGTTTTGCCGCTACTCCATTGCAGACCATCGTCAATGACGTCAGCATTCTGCAGCGTGGTAACCAGCGCATCGTACGCGCCGTGGACATCACCGATAGCGACGACGCGTTCAACACCCGAGAAATGCCATTTGTCCGCTTGCGCCATGGATAACGGCGCAAGGAGACAGAGAAGCAGCGCAAGTACTCGCACAGTATAAAGACCAGCCCGGTAACCGGGCTGGTCTGATCTTCGGCCTTGACTCATAGAGTCGAACCCTCTAGTCGTCAAATCGCATTTCCACGCCAACATAGACGTAACGACCAATGCCGCCACCGAACTTGCTGTCGTAGTTACCGATACCGCCTTCATAAGCATCGCCGGTGCGAGGAACGAACGGATCTTTGTTAAACAAGTTCCTGACACCCGCATACACATTCAAGGCTGCGCCACTTTCCAATGTCATGTCGTAAGACGCTGACAGATCGTGCCTGACGTATGACGGATAGAACAGGAAACCCTCAACTTCCGGGTTCTGTACGCAATCCGCATCACCTGCTGCGCAAAGCGCATCATTGTCAGCAACATCCTCCAGATAGCTCTCAACGCGGTCATTGTGATCAATAATGGGACCCTTCCACGTTGTACGCCAGCGCAGACGCCAATCGTTGTAGCGCCATGCCAGAGAGGCCGTCGCGACATCCTCGAAGACACCGAAATCGAGTTGATTATTGAAATCAACAGTCTCCACACCGTCAATACCGTCAAACTTCGACTCATGCTTACTGATGTGCGTGTAATGAGTTATGAATTGAAATTCGCCCATGCTGTCCGTGTCAAACACATAGTCCAAGGCGACGTCAAAGCCACTCGTGCTTTGCTCATTGAGATTGAGCTGGCGATTCAGGATTTCAACGATCTGACCCTGATCGTCACGCGTAATGTCATCGCAGAACAAATTCGGTTGGCCGAAAGTAACGGATGAGGCGTAACACTGCTTCATGATCTCGTTATTTTCCATCTCGATGATGGCATCTGCGATCGTGATGTCATAGTAGTCAACCGCGAGACGGAAGCCCTCAAGGAAATCAGGCGCGATGCTGAACCCAACAGTGTAGGTGTCGGCCGTCTCTTCGAAAAGGTTCTCGTTGCCAATTGCCGGCCCATAGCCACTATTGTCATCATCAAATACAAAATTGACTGGATCGGCAGCAATCAGCGCAGCGATCGCGGGCTCCAGACGACAATTGTCGTGACCAGTCTCAGTTGAAGTCGCCGATACCTCGTGGCAAATATCATCGAAGGAGTCATAGTCACCACGCCTTGGCGACAACAGCTCCGTAATGTCTGGCGCACGTTGGGCACGCGCGAAATTAGCACGAAGAATGTAACCGTCAGCTGGCTCCCAAACCAGGCCTGTTGTGTAACTGAATACAGTGTCGATGTTCTGCATGCTGTAGTCGGCAACACGCAGGGAGACATCCGCTGTCAGTTGCTCAGCGAGCGGGAACGACATTTCCGTAAACAGTTCCGCGACGTCGAAATCGCCCTTGATTGGTGGGACCAGGTTAAACGTAATGCCGCCATACCTGGGGCCGTCACTGACTCTCAGGTCCATGCTGTCACGACGCCACTCAAAACCAAATACCGCACCGACAGTACCGGCCGGCATCTCAAACAACTCGCCGGTCGTATAACCGAGCACATTGAGCAGCTCAACCGTGGGATTAATAATCGGATTAACGCGGATCCAGTCCGCCGCTTCGGGCGAAATTGAGCCGATACCAAAGAGATTCAGCGGTACGCAACCTGCGGCGTGGGCATCATCATCCCGACACCGAATGACACCACCGACATCGATCGCATCCAGCGCTAGTGCTTCTCTTCGTACGTCGATTTCGTTTGATCGAACCTGATACTGCTCGAAATTGCCATAGCCAACAGAGAGGTCCCAGTCCCAGTCATCAAACATTGTTCCCTGAAGACCTGCCCAGGTACGCCACGTCGTACGCTCATTGTCGGTAGTAATGTTGCCAACTTCGGCCATACGGCGGTCCCAGGAGAGCCTGCCATCGGCTTGCACATCCGGGTGGTTAAGGATTGCGGCTGGTATGAACGGGTTGGTTAACGGTATGTATCCTGGCCGGATCTGACCTGGTGCGCCCGTTACAGGATCAATGGTAGCGACCAATCCACCTTCGTACTCATCTTCCATTGATTTGAAGTTGAACGAATCGTTCCTGCTGTACTGAATCTGGAAATAGGCATTAAGTTCGTTTGACAGCTCATAGTCGACCTTGACGGCCGCTGACGTCTGATCATTCGGAACCTTGACCACGTCCCATTGGCGGCTGAAAATGCCGTCACGTTCTTCCGACCAACCGGTTTGCAGCCCGGCTTCGTTGTACCAGAAATTACCACCGCCTTCGTCAAACACGCCGCCGAGTATTCCGTCGCTGCGATCGCGCCAGTCTGACGGACTGATGTCGCGCATGCACTGGTCACCCGTTTCGGTCTGCATCTCGTTGCACATCTCCGACGCGTTCCAGTCGAAGTCCGCTTCAAGTTGAGCACGGTCGCGGTCCCTGTTGTCGATACCCTTTTCTTCGTCATAGCTTGCAGCGACGAACAGGTACCCACGTCCATCCGCAAACGTCGTGCCATAGTCCAGATCGAGCGAGTACTCTTCCCCGCCACCCTCGGTGGTATAGCCGGTACGAGCATCGAAACTGAAACCTTCCAGGTCTTGCTGAGTGATGATATTAATCACTCCGGAAATGGCGTCTGAACCGTAGGTCGCTGATGAACCACCCGTGACGACCTCGACGCGGTTAACAATGCCTGACGGAATGGTGTTAAGACTCGTCGTTCTGCTGCCGTACGCGTTCGTGACGATACGCCGCCCATCCATCAGGACGAGAGTCCTGTTGCTGCCCAGTCGACGCAAGTTGGCGGATGTCACACCGGTGTTTCCGATCTGGGACTGCGAATTCATGTTACTGGAGGATTCGTACAGCGCTGGCATTTCGTCAATCAGGACTTCAGCCAATGAACCGAGACCAGCATCCGTTATTGCTTCGGAATCGATACTAACCAGCGGCGTGGAGACGTTAAAGCTATCGCGAGGAATTCGTGAGCCAGTAACGACGATTTCCTCCAGTGCGTCTTCGGTGTCAGTCTCATCCTGCGCGCTAGCTCCAGTTGCTATGAAGAGCGACGCGATAAACGTACCTACGGTCTTTCTTAACGGAACTTTTTCGCCTGCCATTTTCCTTTCCCTCTTGTCTTGATCCTCAGGCTCGTCGAGAGCTATCTGGATCACGCGTTTGTCGGAAAGGCCGCTGGAAAGTCCGGAGCCTTTGAGCAACTCGCTCAAGGCATCAGTCAGCGTATAGCGCCCGACGACTTCATTGGCTTGTCGGGACTCGGCGAGGTCGTAGGGGAAAAGCATTTTTGCGCCCGTCTGCTCCGCCAGACTGTTCAGCGCGTCGGCAGCATTAAGTGACGGAATGTTGACATCAAATAGCTGCGCATCATTTTGGCTGTCCGCGACACTCGTGCCACTTTGCATTGCCAGGAAGGCCCAGGCGATGTAAGTGACCATCGCTCGGACCACCCTTCGTTGCGTTTCTCCAACAACCTGCCTGCGATGCGCAGACGATAACCGTCCACAGATCTCGGCCTGGTCAGCTACATAACCAGCCGGAGAACGAAACCCGTAAGCCCGGGTCGACTTTTTTTGCTTGAAGCCCATTGTGTTGCCTGAAACCAACAACTTTCTCCCCTACTAGCAAGAATAGCAGCTACTTGGGGCGTCATTTAATCAGGGGAATTGCTGAGAAGCGCTATTATTCGATCGTCGACACCAGCACGCGATCGTCGCTGAGACGTGTCACACGGAGCTGGAAATTAGCTTCGAGTGCGTCAAACATAGCGTCAGTCTCACCAATCGGGAACTGGCCGCCGATCCTGGTCGCTTTGACAGCCGGATCAGAAAACTCGATGGCCACGGTTGTGTAACGACTGATTTCGTTCACCACAACCTCCAACGAATCACCATTGAACGTCAGCATGCCCTCGCGCCAGGAGAGGCGCTTCGCCATATCCTGCGGCTCGACCGCCTCAACAGTATCAATAGCCGCCACCTCATCGGGGTTCTTACTTTCTCGGATGGTAGCGCTTTCGCCCGCCTTTATCATGCCAAACCGCTCAATCACCGGGCTCGCAACGGCTGAGACCTCACCAATTTGGCCGGTGCCCCCTGGCTGTTCCGGCAATTGCACTTCGCTGTCACTGGTTCGAACGACCGTGGCCAACGCTACCTGGCCCTCCGTTACCGTAACGTCGACTGCTGAATCTTTAAGGTACACGCTGAATGCTGTACCCACCGCCTGCACCATTCTGTCGCCAACGTAGACTCGAAACGGACGCTCAATATCCTTCGCGACCGTAAAATGTGCCTCGCCCTGGAGAAAGTAGATATTCCGGAATTCGTCGTCAAAGGCGACCCTGATCTGGGTGTCGGTATTGAGCAGGACAACCGAGGTATCGACGAGCGTCGTCGACTGCTGTTGGCCAACTGTGGTCGCATAGAGGCCGTTGCTGTCGGCGAATAGATCCCGCTGGCTCCCATAGAAAAAAGCGATACCCAGTCCGATGACAACGGCTGCCGCGATCATCCCTGTGATCCACGACCATCGGGAGGTCGGGACTGCCTGCCGGTCGACTCTTTGGGCCGGCTGAGCATGCAGCTGTCCAAGCGGTACAGCCAGCTCCGTCAATACATTGAGTGTTCCCCAGAACGTCGCGAGGCTACGAAGTTGTGCTCGATTCTCCGGGCTATTATTCAGCCAGTCATGAAGCGCAGCAAGCTCCTCGCCGGAGGGGGCGCTGTCGCCGTCCAGCTTGACCAGCCACGCGGCAGCCTCCTCTTCTACGGCATTCTGGTTAGGAAACCTGACTACATTGTCACTCATCGAAATTTCTCATCGCGGCTACAATTCACCACGGTTGCAGTATCCTGCACGGGTTCGAGACCCTCACGCTCCAGCACATGGGCCCGGCACTCCAGGATCCCTCTGCGCAGATACTTTTCCACTGAACTCACCGAGATCGACATGCGTGCCGCGATTTCTTTGTGCGGCAACCCATGGACCTTGCGCAACAGAAAGACCTGTCGACATTTCTCCGGCAATGAGGCGACCGCCTCACAATAGAGCCCGAACGACTCCTGGGCTTCTACTTCGCCAACGACCGTCTCTCCACTCTCTATAACTGTTGGATCACCTGAATCCTCAATATAGTCAGTGATCTGCTTCGATTTTCGGGTCAGCTGAGTGAGCGCCAGATTCCTGGCAATGCGGAACAGAAAGGCCTTGGGTTGCTCGATCTCCTTCTTCTGTTCGGCCACATAGGCTCGCAGGTAGGCTTCCTGCGCCACGTCTTCTATATCCTGGCGATCCGAGAAAAACCGTGCGAGAAATCGCTTCAGGAAGTCGCTATTCGCCACAAACGCCGCCGACACCGCGGACAGTGAGCGTGGCTTCGCATTCTTCGAATCCCCCGATTGCATACACCGAGTATAGCGTGCCTGCCGAAATGTACCTAAGCCGAGTACGGAAGGTGCGTATTCAATGAACGGTCGCCGGGCGTAAGCTAAACATGTCAGGGTGCGTTGTTGCGCACGCTTTGGAGCAGGACCATGACCCGGGAAGTCTCAATCCCCAACGGGGCGGGATTATTTGAAATCCGCTTCGAATCTATCGGCGGGCTTGGCGCTCACGTGGCAGGAAAGATCGTCGCGAGTGCTGCCGTTCTTCGTATGCACCTGAACGGTGCCCATTTCTCCTCATACGGCTCTGAGAAAAAAGGGTCGGTCGTGCGCTCGTTCATACGACTTGCGCCTGCCGACAAGGCGATACGTACTAGCGCGCCTATCGAAGAGCCCCATGTCATCGTTGTATTTCACAGCGGCTTGCTGGCCCATCCAGCTACGCTGTCTGGATTGAAGGCGGATGGCATTCTTATCTACGCGGGTCCCGATGGTGATATTCCGGAGGGCCTGTCACGCGTACCAAAGACTGCAAAAGTCATTCGCGTCGATGCACAGAGGATCGCGTTCGAAGAAAAATCGCGTGAAAACGCGGTATTGATCGGCACGCTGGCCGCAGCGGTATCCTACCTCGATCGGCAAGCCGTACTCGACGCGCTTGACTCGACCTTCGCAGGCAAGAGCGCCAAAGTCGTCACGGCCAACAAGCGTGCTTTCAACCGCGGTGCCAAGGAAATCGAGGTCATTGAGGATGTAGGACAGCAGGACGGTGCGGTCCCTACGATGCAGTCCAACCCGGTATGGGGCTACAAGAGCGCACCGCTCGGTGGCGTACTGCCGACGCCGGGAAACACTGCACACAACGACCTGCATACATCGCGCACCGGCTGGATGCCGGTCCTCGATCAGGACGAATGCATCGATTGCGGCATGTGCGACATGGTATGCCCCGACCTTTGCCTGGTCTGGTCCACGCACACCGGCGAAGACGGCAAACCGCTCGTGAAACTCGACGGCATTGACTACCAATACTGTAAAGGCTGCATGCGCTGCGTCGAGACCTGCTCGACACGAGCCATGACCCGCGAAGCCGAAGTTCCGGGCAAGGCAGATGAACTGCGCGTTCCGCTGTTCCCGAATCTCGGAACACCGGCTGGAGGAAAACATGCTTGATCAAGCACCTGTAACCCGTTCGGGCCCGGTTCGCCAGGTTCACGATTTCAAGAGCGGCAACGAAGCAGCGGCACTAGCCGCACGCGACATTGGCTTCCACGTCATGGGCTATTTCCCGATCACGCCTTCGACTGAAGTCGCCGAGACCTTGTCGAAAATGCAGGCTGACGGTGAACACGAGATCGCGATGATCCCGGCCGATGGTGAACACGGCGCTGCAGGCATCTGCTACGGCGCCGCACTCGGTGGCGGACGTGTATTGAACGCAACGTCGTCGCAGGGTCTGCTGTACGCGCTCGAACAACTGCCCGTGCAATCCGGTACGCGTGTTCCAATGGTCCTGAACGTATCGACGCGCACGGTGTCGGGCCCGCTCGATATTCGCTGCGACCACTCGGATATCTACTTCGTATTGAACGCAGGCTGGATCATCCTGATGGCACGCGATCCACAGGCCGCCTACGACATGAATTTTGCGGCTGTCAGGATCGGCGAACACCCTGATGTTCGTTTGCCAGTGATCGTTGCCTACGACGGCTTCCTGACGAGTCACCAGAAACGCCGCATTGATCGTTTTGATGACCCCGAGGCAGTGAAGGCATTCGTCGGCGAACGCGAAGATCCTTACACGGCACTCGATCCGGACCGCCCGGTAACTTTCGGTCCGTATATGAACGACCCGGACCTGATCAACAATAAAGTTCAGCAACATCAGGCCATGGAAGATGCACGCCGCGTTATCCCTGAGATATTTGCCGAGTTCTATGAGTTCTCGGGACGCGACTACCGTACCGTCGACGCGTATCGCATGGATGATGCCGACGTCGCGCTGGTCCTCCTCAACTCGGCGGCCGAGAACGCCAAGGGCGTTGTCGATCAACTGCGTGATGAAGGCCACAAGGTCGGCGTTGTTTCACCCAATGTGCTGCGGCCGTTCCCGACGGACGAGATCCGCAGAATTTTCAAGAACGTTCGCGCCGCCGTTGTCGGCGATCGCGGTGATTCCTATGGCGCTGAGGGCGGCAACCTGTCGCTCGAGATTCGCGCTGCCCTGCAACAGGACCCTGACAACAGTACCCTGATCTTGAGCCGTATTTACGGCCTCGGCGGCAAGGATTTCTATGACGCGGATGCTGAAGAATTCTTCCGCGAAGCGCTGACGGCAGCAGAGACCGGCAAGGTCGATGTACCGTTCGAGTATCACGGCGCATACGCCGGCGACGACGCCGCGGGCCCGGCACCGGGCCTCCCGCCCATTAAATCCGAGGAAGTTACTCGGGGCATGGCGACCGTCACGCAGAACCCGGCGACTGAACGGCTCGAAGTCGAACTCAAGCCGCTGTGGGAGATGACTACAACGCCATCGCGGATCGCCCCGGGACACGGCGCGTGCCCGGGATGCGGGTTTTTCCCGATGCTGCGGCAGGCGTACAACGTCCTCGAGGGCAATATCGTCGTTCTGTTCCAGACCGGCTGCGCGATGGTTACAACGACGGGCTACCCGAAAACGGCTCACCGCATCACATACATCCACAACCTGTTCCAGAATGGCGCTGCTACGCTGTCCGGCCTGGTCGAGATGTACCACGAGCGTATCCGCCGCGGCGAAATACCCGCCCCGCCCGAGAACGAAGACACGACGTTTATCATGGTCACGGGTGACGGCGGCATGGACATCGGCATGGGCGCGGCGCTCGGCACGGCGCATCGCAACCACAGGATGATCATCCTCGAGTACGACAATCAAGGCTACATGAATACGGGGTCACAGCTCTCGTACTCGACACCGTATGGTCATCGTACTTCGACCAGCGAAGTTGGCGACAACCTGTCAGGCAAGCGTTTCCATCACAAAGACACGCCACAGATCTTCGCGGCTTGTAACCTGCCCTATGTTTTTACTGCTAGCGAAGGCTACCCCGAGGACTTCATGCGCAAGATTTCGAAGGCCCAGTGGTACGCACGAAACGAAGGCATGGTCTACGGCAAGGTCCTGTCCTTTTGTCCGCTCAACTGGCGCACCAAGGACGACGCAGCTCAGGAAGTTCTGCAAACTGCTATTGATTGCTGCTTCTTCCCACTCTACGAAGTTGAGAAGGGACACACGCTTCTCACCTATGACCCTGATGCCATAGGCCGGCGCCGGCAAGTCGCCGACTGGCTCGGGCAAATGGGCAAAACGAAACACATGCTGGCGAAGGAAAACGCTGAACGGCTTGGGATGATCGAGCATGAAGTCCAGAAGCGCTGGCAACGGCTGAAGATCAAGTCCGAGAATCCGGAGCTCTAACGCTATGGCAACGATACTCGAAAAACGTCCGCTGACACCTGTAACCAAACTGTACAAGGTCGATGCACCGCTCATCGCGAAGAAGGCCCAGCCTGGCCAGTTCGTCATCGTCCGGGTCCGCCATGATGGTGAACGCATTCCGCTGACCATCGCAGACTATGATCGCGAGGCGGGCACCCTGACGATTGTTGTGCAGGAGGTCGGCACGACGACTCGTCAATTCGGCGAGCTCGAGGTTGGCGAAGAGATACTCGACATCGTCGGGCCGCTCGGCATGCCGCTCGAGATCCCGGTCGAAGGCCACATCGTCGGCATCGGCGGTGGCTTCGGTGCAGCTGCCCTTCTCTGCCTGATGCGAGAACTTCGAGCACGTGGCGACAAGACGACAATTATGATCGGCGCACGCGAGAAAGAGCTGCTTATCCTGATCGATGAACTGACCGGGGTCTGCGACAACCTGGAACTCTGCACCGACGATGGTTCCGCCGGTTACAAGGGCTTCGTCACGGGACGGCTCCAGGAACTGATCGACGGCGACGGTCCGGGACGACCGGACTCCGTAGTCGCGATCGGGCCGATGCCCATGATGCGTGCTGTATCGGAGGTGACGGCCAAAGCCGAGATCGCAACGCTCGTATCGCTCGATCCTTTGATGATCGATGGTACCGGCATGTGTGGCGGCTGCCGCGTCACGGTTAATAACGAAGTGAAGTTTGCCTGTGTTGACGGGCCGTTTTTCGACGCCCACCAGGTCGATTTCGAAGAGGCGGTTCGACGCAACAAGATGTACGTCAAGCAGGAGCAGGAGTCGAAGGACCGGACTGACTGCAGGAAGCTTGCCGTGGGACAGAGCTAATGCCAGTTAAACGCGTTCAAAAAACCCCGATGCCGGAACGTAATGCAGTACTGCGCTCGCATGATTTCGAAGAGGTCAACGAAGGTTACGGAATCGCGCACGCGAAATTCGAAGCCGAACGTTGCCTGCGTTGCCAGGACGCGGTTTGCATAGACGGATGCCCGGTAAGTGTCCCGATTCCGGACTTCATTCATAGAGTTGCGGCCGGCGACATGCGCGGTGCAGCGAATGTCCTGCGTGAATCTAACCCTCTGCCCGCCGTTTGCGGCCGGGTTTGCCCGCAAGAGGTCCAGTGCGAAGAAAAATGCTCCGTTGGCGTCCGTTTCAAGCCCGTTGCCATCGGTTACCTCGAGCGCTTTGTCGCCGACTGGGAAATGGGCCAGCCACCGACAGAGATCAACAATAAGCTCGACCGTGCCGAGAAGGTCGCAATTATCGGCTCGGGCCCCGCGGGCCTGGTGTGTGCGGGCGAGCTGGCACGTCTCGGCTACCCGGTCACAATATTCGAGGCGCTGCACGCACCTGGCGGTGTCCTGCGCTACGGCATTCCGGAGTTCCGCCTGCCGAAAGACGTGCTGGACTGGGAGATCGAGCAGCTAACAAAGCTCGGCGTCGAGATTCAGTGCAACATTATCATCGGCAAGACGATCACGATGGACGAACTCATGGGTGAGATGGGCTTCTCTGCCGTGTTCATTGGCACCGGTGCAGGGCTGCCGACCTTCATGGGTATCCCGGGCGAGAACCTCAACGGCGTGTACTCGGCCAATGAATTCCTGACACGCGTGAACCTGATGCATGCCAACGATTTCCCGAATGCGGACACGCCTGTCATGGTCGGCAAGCGCGTCGCGGTCATTGGTGCCGGCAACACCGCCATGGACACCGTACGAACTGCGCTGCGCGTAGGTGCGGAACACGGCATGATCGTCTATCGCCGCAGCGACAATGAAATGACCGCTCGCGTCGAAGAGCATCACCACGCCATCGAGGAAGGCGTGGAATTTCACTGGTTAACGAACCCGATCGAGGTGCTGGGCGACGAGGAAGGCTGGGTTACGGGCCTGAAATGCGTTCGCATGCAGCTCGGTGAGCCTGATGCGTCCGGTCGTGCCCGACCCGTGCCGATCGAAGGCTCGGAGTTCGTGATGGACGTGGACAACGTCGTGCTGTCGATCGGTAACAAGCCCAACCCGCTACTGTTGCAGACGACCAAGGGTCTCGAGTCCAACAAGTGGGGTTGCCTGGTCGTGCGGGATGAAGGTTCCGAAACATCCAAGGACCACGTATTTGCGGGTGGCGATGCCGTTACCGGGGCCGCGACCGTGATCCTTGCGGCTGGCGCCGGCAAAGACGCTGCGGCTGAAATCCACAAGGACCTCTGCGCCAATATTTGAAACCTTCCAGGGCATTCGCGCATCTAAATATCGTGTAACCTAGATCGCACGGGTACGTGCGGGGTCCTGAATGTCCTTAGTAGTCGAACTTCGACGTCGAAACGTCTTTCGCGTTGCTGCCGCGTACCTGGTGGTAGGCTGGCTGCTGACCGAAGTTCTCACAACAATATTGCCGACGCTTGGCGCGCCCGACTGGGCTTCTCGCGCCGTTATCCTGATATTCGCGTTTGGCTTTATCCCCGCGGTCATCCTGTCATGGTTCTTCGAGATTACGCCCGACGGGATCAAGCGTGACCACGAGGTCGATCATGGCGACCCGGACAATCGCCAGCGGGTTCGCAGGGTCGACCAGGTGACCATCGCAACAGCAATCGCCCTGATCATCATCGTCGGGCTGTTCAGCGCACGGTACACGGCCGATGATCCCTCGCCTGTCGACCTGGGTATCAGTGCGACATCAATTGCCGTGCTGCCGTTTCAGAACATGTCAGGCGACAGAGATAACGAATTCTTCTCGGACGGACTGACCGAGACGATTCTGCACATGCTCGCCCAGGTTCCCGATCTCCAGGTCGCAGCGCGTACCTCGAGTTTTGCGTTCAAGGGCCAGAACCTGAATATCCGGGAGATTGCCGCGGCGCTCGAAGTCGCGCATGTTCTCGAGGGCAGCGTGCAACGCGCCGGCGACCAGATCCGCGTGACGGCGCAGCTTATTCGCGCCAGCGACGGAATTCATATCTGGTCGAAGAACTTTGACCGCGAATTCACCGACGTCTTTGCCATCCAGGACGAGATCGCCATGCAGGTTGGCAGTGCCTTGTCCGCTTCCCTTCTCGGGACCGACTCGCAGAACGAACTCGCGGGCATCGCGACAGAAGACTACGACGCTTACGAGCTCTATCTGCAGGCCCGCAAGGAACGGGCGACTTATTCCTATGCGGGACTGCTGGCCGCCGAGAACCTTCTCAAAGGGGCGCTGCTGATCGACCCGGACTTTATCGAGGCGAAGTCGGAACTGGCAAACAGTTACGTGCTCCAGGCAGAGACCGGGCTGATGGCTCACGAGACGGCCAACGCCGAGATTATCGCGATAACAGACCAGGTGCTTGCCGTCCACCCGGACGACCCCGTCGCCAGAGCCACGTCAATCTATGCGAAAGCCATGTCGCTGGTTGCCATGGGCGACAACAACGCGTTGACGGACCTGGCTACGGAGCTCGAGACGATTGTTAACGGCTCACCGGCGGCCTACGAACCACGTATCCTGCTTGTGCGTGCCTATACGGCGCTCAGGCAGAACGAGAAATGCCTGCCGCTCCTCGAAGGGGCATTGTCGCTGGACAAGTTCAACCCGGCGCTGCACTACGAACTGGGTACCGCGTATATCCGACTGAAACGTTGGGATGAGGCACAGGCGGCACTCGAGAAATCACTGGAACTCGAGCCCAGGCAGCCGAATGCCTTTATCTACCTTGGCACGATCGCCAAGCAATCCGGTGACTATGCAACGATGGTGAAGCAGGAGCTGAATGCCATATCGGTCGACCCCGAGGATCATGAGCTGCCAGGCATGCTCGCCTTGTTTCTATATCAATTTGGACTGGTCGAAATCGCAGATGATTTCCGCAATCGCGTACTCACCCTTGCGCCCACGAGTACTGTCGCCTACCAGATCGAACTTCAGCGCGCGAAAGCAATTGGCGACCTTGATGGCAGTCTCGAGGCCGCACGCCGTGCGATCGAAGATGACATTGAGGACCGCCGCTTTTCATTCGGAGGTGCCGTCCAGCACCTGGTCCGTACCGCCGTCAAGACGGGCCGGGTCGAAGAAGAACTTGCATGGATTGATGAGCAACAGCCCGGAATTTTCGATGTCGATGCGACAGTCTTGACGCCAAAGTATCGAAACGTGCAGGGAGTAGCATTTGATGGCTGGGCACAGACCCTGTCGCATGAGGAAATCCTGCGCCGCCTTGACGTGCTGCTTGCTTACGCGGAGTCCCAGGGTACGAACCCGACCGACATACCGGCTGTCCACGTCGGCATCCTGACACTACGCGGCGAAATTGAGGAAGCAGTTGAGGTCGCCTTGACGGAGTTCTTTTCGCAATCGGTCGCGCTGAATCCCGGCTGGCGGGACATGTTACTGCAGCCGCACTACGTGGACGTCGTTGCCGACCCCCGAGTCCAGGAAGCTATGCGCCGCTGGGAAGCCGAAGAAGCAGAACTACGCGCCAGCGTAGAGTCCTACTTTGCCGATCTTCACGCGGCGATGTGATTGCCAGCCCGCACGGCCTCTGTAACGAGCTCAGCCAGCTGGCCGTCTGCAGGTTTCAGGCTGTAGCCAATACGCATGTTGGGCTTCTCGATGTCAATGAGTCGAGTGAGGTCTATCGGCGTGGCGACGATAACAATATCGCAGTCAACAGCGTTAACCGTCTCCTCGAGATCCCTGATCTGCTTGTCGCCGTAACCCATCGCCGGTAACAGATCACCGATATCCGGATACTTCTCGAAGGTCTGGGCAATCTCACCGACGGCGAAGGGTCGCGGGTCAACCAGTTCACCCACGCCACTCACTGTCGCGGCCATAATGCCCGCGCCATACGGCATGCCGCCATGTGTCGTGGTCGGGCCGTCTTCGATGACGAGAGCACGTTTACCGGCAATTGCATCCGGGTCGGGAATGTCGAGCGGCGATTCGCGCAACAGCACAACAGCGGACGGGTTGACACGCCGGGCGTTCCCGCGAACAAGTTCGACGGCAGCCGGATCAGCATGACCGACTTTGCCAATCAGGATGACGTCGGCGTGTTTGAAGTTCGCCGTGCCCGGGAAGTAGGTGAGCTCGTCACCCGGACGATGCGGGTCAGCCACGCAGATCCACAAGTCAGGCTTGTAGAATGGGGTGTCGTTGTTGCCGCCGTCCCAGACGATGACGTCGGCTTCCTTCTCCGCCTCAGCCAGAATTGCACCGTAGTCAACGCCCGCGTACACGATCACGCCGTTGGCAATGTGCGGTTCATATTCCTCGCGTTCCTCGATCGTGCACTCGTGTTTCTTGAGGTCGTCGTAGTCAGCGAAGCGCTGCACGGACTGGGCTGCGAGGTCGCCATAGGGCATCGGGTGGCGGATAGCGACGGTCTTCAGTCCGAGATCCCGAAGGATGTCGGTAACGCGCCGGGACACCTGGCTCTTGCCGCAGCCTGTGCGTACAGCTGTGATGGCAATGACAGGCTTTTTCGACGGGATCATCGATGCTTCGATATCAAAGGTCGAGAATGCGACGCCCTTCTCTTCGACCCGCGTTCTCATCGCCTTGATGTAGGCATTGCTTACGTCGGAATAGGCGAAGACAACTTCGTCAACGTCACCACTATTGGCGAGCGCATCAAGCTCGTCCTCGGGAACGATTGGAATGCCATCCGGATACAGCGATCCGGCCAGCTCAACCGGATACTTCCGATCATCGATATGAGGAATCTGGGTAGCGGTGAAGGCGACAACATTGAAGTCCGCGTCGTCGCGATACATACAATTGAAGACATGAAAGTCGCGCCCGGCGGCTCCCATGATCACGATATTTCTGCTCACGGCAGGTCTCCCTGGGACTGGTGTTTGATGCTACTTGGGCGATTTGGGCAAGCCGATACGCGCTTCTACGTAATCTGCTTTGGCAAGTACAGCGGCACTCGGAGGGCGCAGGAATCTGTGTGAAACCCCTATATAAAACGGCCCGAAAAGGCGTATTTTCTGCCCTGAAAATGCCCGTCGGAGGCTGTCATGTCTGCTGTCAAATTCCCTGAAAAAGACTTTCCAATTCAAGAACCTGCCGCCCTTCATCGAGGGGTGAAGATTCTCCACGACCCGATTCGCAACAAAGGCACGTGCTTCACCGAGGCCGAGCGCGATGAGCTCAAGCTTCGGGGCCTGCTTCCACCACGAGTTCACACCATGGCGGAACAGGAGCTACGCGTCCTCGGCAACATTCGCGAGAAGCCGACCGATCTCGACCGCTACCTGTACCTGATCGCCCTCCAGGACCGAAACGAGAATCTGTTCTACCGCGTGGTTATGAACCACCTCGAAGAGATGATGCCGATTATCTACACGCCGACCGTCGGCAAGGCTTGCCAGGAATTCCAGCATATCTATCGTAAGCCCCGTGGTTTCTACGTGTCCTTGCACGACAAAGGCAGGGTCAAGGAGATCTTGCAGAACTGGCCTCACAAGAATGCCCGCATCATCGTCGTCACCGACGGCGAGCGAATTCTTGGTCTTGGTGACCAGGGAGCACAGGGCATGGGTATCCCGATTGGCAAATTGTCCCTGTACACAGCATGCGCCGGCATACCACCGACCGAATGCCTGCCCGTGATGCTCGATGTCGGAACGAACAACGAGCAGCTCCTGAACGACCCGCTGTATAACGGTATAGAACAGCGCCGTATTCGCGGTCAGGAATACGATGAGCTATTTGACGAGTTCGTGCAGGCGGCCAAGGAAGTGTTCCCCGGTGTCCTGATTCAGATCGAAGACTTCGGCAACACGAACGCATTCCGCTTCCTGAACGGGTACCGCGACAATACCTGCCTGTTCGATGACGATATCCAGGGCACGGGCGCCGTTGCTGTGGCCGGTATCATCGCCTCGATGCGCATCACGGGCGGGAAACTGTCCGACCAGAAACTCCTGTTCCTGGGTGCCGGTGAAGCCGGTATCGGTATCGCGGACGTCTTCGTCGCCGCACTCAAGGAAGAGGGCCTGTCCGAGGAAGAAGCACGCAAGCATTGCTGGTTCGTCGACAGCCGCGGCCTGGTTTGCAATGAGCGGGAAAACCTTGCCGATCACAAACTGGCCTACGCACACGAACACGCGTACATCGACAATCTTCTTGATGCTGTGAACGAGCTGAAGCCGACTGCGCTGCTGGGTCTCTCGGGACAACCGCAGACATTCACAAATGAAATCGTCGAGGCGATGGCAGAGCTCAACGAGCGGCCAATCATTTTCGCCCTTTCCAATCCGACGTCGATGGCGGAATGCACAGCCGAGCAGGCGTACACGTGGTCGGATGGCCGCGCCGTCTTCGCAAGCGGCAGCCCGTTCGACCCCGTCGAATACGACAACCAGACATTCGTTCCGGGCCAGGGCAATAATGCCTACATCTTCCCGGGAGTGGGTCTTGGCGTGATCGTAAGCCAGTCCCGGATCGTCACTGACGAAATGTTCCTGGCAGCAGCGCACTCACTGGCTAACCAGGTGAAAGACTCCGATATTGAGCGCGGGCGTGTTTATCCGCCGTTATCGTCCATTCGCGACGTATCGGCGAAAATTGCCTCGGACGTGTGCAAGATGGCCTACGACAACGGCTTCACGGAGCGACCGGAGCCTGACGACATATTGGCTGACGTGCACCAGTACATGTACAAACCGGTGTATCCGCACTACGTGTAAACTCGACGGGTGACTGACAAGACACTCGCCGAATCGCTAAACAGGCACTGCCACTGCATCAGCGTTAACCACGACGCGTTGCGGGAATCCCTCGAGGCTCGCCTTGGCGAGTCGGGCGCGTGGGAGCGCCTGCGTGAGAGCCACCCTCACCTTCTTGCCGATTCACCCGTGTTCATTTCGCATGACCACATCGACCAGATGAAGGCCGTCATCGCCGCTATCGGTCGTGTAACCGGGCTCGCGAACTACCAACAGCACGTCTTACGGTGGGCGCCCGACATTGCCGTGTCCAGCCAGGGCCCACAGGGTGTCTTCTTCGGGTACGACTTTCACCTGACCAGGGAAGGCCCGAAACTCATTGAGGTGAACACGAACGCCGGCGGCGCCCTGCTCCTCCTGCATGTGGCCGCCGCTCAGAAAGCCTGCTGCCGAGAGGTCGAGAGTTTTGTTGTCGGCCGTTTCGACATAGACGATCTTGAGCAGGAATTCGTCGACATGTTCCGAAAGGAACTGGACGCGCAGTCACCCGGCAAGGTGCTGCAGCGTATTGCCATCGTCGATGAAGACCCCGCTGAACAGTTTCTGAGCCCCGAATTCACGCTGTTCAAGCAGATGTTTGCTCATCATGGCATCGAGGCGATGATTGTGAGCCCCAAAGAGCTCGAACTGCGTGGTCGTTCGCTGCTTGTTAATGACGAGGTAGTCGACCTTGTCTACAACCGCTTGACTGACTTTTATCTGCAATCCGAGGCGTGTGCCACCCTCAACCAAGCCTACAAGATCTCCGCGGCGGCGTTCACGCCGAGTCCCCGGACGCACGCGTTGTATGCGAACAAGGAAAACCTGACGGTGTTGTCGAACAGGAACCTGCTGGTGGAACTCGGAGTCGATGCCGAGACCGCATCCCTGCTCGAGACCCACGTGCCGAAAACCGAAGTCGTGACAGCAAGCCGTGCTGACACCCTTTGGAACAGGCGCAAACAGTTGTTCTTCAAGCCCAATTGGGGATTCGGCAGCCGCGGCACATACAAAGGCGCCAAGTTAACCAGGAAAACCTGGGCCTCCATTGTCGACGCAGACTATATCGCCCAGGAACTCGTACCACCGGGTGAGCGCCTGCTCATTATCGGTGGCGACCACCAGTCAATGAAGGTCGACGTTCGTTGTTATGTATACAACGGCGAAATCCAGCTATTGGGTGCGCGTCTCTACCGCGGACAGACCACTAATTTTCGTACCGACGGTGGCGGACTCGCCGCCGTGTTCACAGCACCGGATCTCCCTACATAAGGCTCGGCACACCGTCGCCGAGACGTCGCTCAATCTCGGCCATGACATCCGGTGTGAACTTGTCGATGTATTCGAGCGCCTTCATGTTCTCGTGAACCTGACTCACGCGGCTGGCCCCGGTGATCACACTGCTGACGTCCGGGTTCTGCAGGCACCAGGCAAGTGAGAACTGCGCGAGCGATGCGCCCATGTCCCTCGCGAGCGGTTCAAGCCCCGCAACGATTTCGAGGCGTTGCCTGTCTTGCAGGCCCTCTTGCAGGAACTCGTAACCCGAAAGCGAGCCTCGACTGTCTTCGGGGATGCCATCCTTGTACTTGCCTGTGAGGATCCCGGACGCAAGTGGACTCCAGATCGTGGAGCCGTAGCCATGCTCTTTGTACACCGCATCGTATTCCGGCCCAAAGCGATGCTGCTCGAACAGGTTGTAAACGGGCTGCTCGACGATCGGCTTGTGCAGGTGGTGCCGCTCTGCAACATCAATCGCCTCGAGGATTTGCGCGGCCTCCCATTCAGACGTTCCCCAGTACAGTGCCTTGCCGCTTTGGATGATGTCGTGCATCGCCCGGACTGTTTCTTCGACGGGCGTGGTCTCGTCGGGACGGTGGCAGTACACCAGGTCAACGTAATCCGTATCGAGGCGCTTGAGTGATCCATTGATGCCTTCGATGAGGTACTTTCGGTTCAGCGTGTTCCGCTCATTGGGACTGTCGTGCAGGCCCCAGTAGAGCTTTGTCGACACGAGATAACTGCCGCGGCGCCAGCCGAGCTGTTTGAATGCTGTGCCCATGATCTCTTCCGACTTGCCACCGGCGTATACCTCGGCGTTGTCGAAGAAATTGACGCCTGCGTCGTACGCAGCGGTCATCATCTCAACCGCGTCCTTTACGCCTGACTGAAGATGGAACGTGACCCAGGAGCCCAGCGACAATGCGCTGACCTGGATACCGGCCTTACCGAGATGGCGATAGATCATTCTTATGCTCCCCAGGGCAACAGTGCGTACCCCTCGGACTGCAGTATAGTCAGCATCGTCATGGCAGACAGTGCTACTTTTATTCCGTCGGTCAGTTCATCCCTGGCAACGCCCCCGAACGCCATCGACTGCCCGCAGACGTAGAACTTCACGCCAGCTTTCTGCAACGAGGTGATGAGTTCGAGATTGGGATTGTCGTCTGTGTTCAGCAAGTTCCCGACCGCAGAGCCATGCACGACAATGGCAAGATTCATATTCTTGATATCGACCCCGTTCCGGGCGTGCATATTCAGGTAGCGTGCAACGCTTACGAGGTTTCGATTGACCGAGCCTGCCACCGGGTCCTGCGCAATATCAAACACGGCTTTGTAAACAAAGCCCTCCGGCAACGCCACGTCACGATCGGTAACTGGATACGTCGGACCATAGCCTTCAACGACGGGGCCAAGCGACGGCTCGTTGGCCAGGGCAGGAACAATGACCGTGAGTACGATCACGAGGAATACGGGACGAAGCAGCATCGGGTGTCTCCATGTGGCGATTCCGATGCAGCTTGCCGCAAGCGTTAACTGGTTTCCAGCCTGTCCCTGGCTATCTCACCGCTCGGCGACAAGACATAATGATCAAGATCAAATCCGATGAAAAAACTGCCTGTCTCATCCGGATTCTCGGACACCCTGATTTCGTCGGGCCGTACGCGCCGCCTGACGTGTTCGCTGAGCAATGTGGCGATACTGGGCTTCTCTGCAGCGTAGACGATATCCATAGCAAACTCCTTGCTTCATAGTCCTTTTTGGTACGCCTGTAGAGTAAGTCCGGGTAGCTTAACGGGCCGTGAAAAATCCATGAATACAGCCTGAATAAACCGTGTTTTCAAGGATTTGGCTCAATACCGGATATTACGTACCGGATCGTGTCCGAACATGGTTGAGCTGCCCTGCCGATAGGCCTATATTGGAGTTGCCTTGAGAGGAGAACGCCAATGCAACAAAAACTCATAGAAGCGCTTCTGTATCCCCGCAAGATGGTTGAAGAGCTCGTTCAGGACGGGAACTACACCCACAAGAACATGTTCGAGGCAACGGGCGAACGATGTAATCATTGCGACGGAACAGGCGATTGCGGCTGGCAACACTGCGTAGAAGATTTTCAGCAGCTGGGTATGAAGACTGAAGCCGCCCTCAGCGTTTCCTTGCGTGAAGGAATCAAGTTTATCGAATCGCTGCATAGTCACCTGCGGCACGATGAGACCACGTGTACCTGCGCGACCTGCAACTGGATCAGGAACGCGGAGCACCTCCTGGAAGAATCCGAGCATCAACTCCCACACGTTGACCCACCGGGCATCGTGCATCCCGAGTAATCCTCGAGATTCAGCAAATCACGAAAGGGCGGCCATTGGGTCGCCCTTTTTGCTTGCACATATCCCTTATTGTCACCGCCTCACGTGAGCGCTAGGTTTTGCTTGAGGGAGGAAGGAGTGAGTCATGAGCAAGAGGTTCATACTGACAGTATTGGTAGCATCCGCTTTCAGTCTGAGCGGCTGCGTCCCGGACGCTCGCTTGTCAGAGAAAGGCTTCAGACTCCCGGATGGCGACCCCAATGCCGGGCGAGAGGCCTTTCTGTATATGCAATGCCACCAGTGCCACTCAATCGAGGGTGAAGAATTCGAAGTGCTCCCCGGCATGGACCCGCCCTACGTTGAACTCGGCGGGCCTGTGACCCAGGTGAAGACCTACGGCCAACTGGTAACGGCGATCATTAACCCGTCGCATAAACTGGCTCGCGGCTATGCTAAAGAAGTTGTATCTGAGGATGATGATTCGAAGATGTACAACTACAACCGGCATATGACAGTACAGGAACTGGTTGATCTCGTAATGTACCTGCAGCCGACCTATGACGTCATCGTACCTAAGTACCGGTACAGGATTTATCCAACGACGTAACGGCTAGTCTGCGATTTTCAAGCGATGCTCGTAGGCATCGCCGTATCGCTTGATATTCCAGGTACCGACTTTGTCGCCGTTCTCGAATTCATCTCCCCGGGCGGTGATCTCGATCATCGCCTGACCGATTTGCGTCGCTTTCACGGCCGCACCAACAGGCGCGAAAAACCCGTACAACATGTCCTGGCCAATGTGCGCCTCCTCTTCGGTCGGCCCGATGTAATCGGGGCGGTATGCAATCACCCGGAGATTTGTGCCTTCGGCAAACCCAAACAGCGTTTTCTCGGCGCGAATTTTTTCGCGCACCCACATCATGTTCGAGTCCTCGGAAATATCGCTGGAACTGATGAAATGAAATGACACGTCGAGCTTCTCGCTGACACTCAACCATTCCTCGATGAATCGCCGCGGGAAGTCCACGTGGATCATCCCGTAGGTCTCCTCATCGACACCGCGAGCGCTGATGCCGATCGCCCAGAATACGGCATCCACATCCGCAATCTGCTCATGAATTGCCGCATAGTCGAGGTAGTTCATGTGTTGCGTCATCTGCACCTTGCCTGACGCGACACCCTCCTCTATTCGCGGCGTGGTACGCCGAGTGAAGACATGGATTTTCTTGATCTCGGGTGCCGCGAGGGCCGCCTTGAGGATGCCGTCACCGGCGGTGCCACTGGCACCGAAGACAGCAATCGTCTCGAATCGGGCCGGCGCCCCTGTGAAGGTCGCGATCGAGTCGTCACGAAGCGCGAGGCTGGCGGCCCCGAAGAGGTAGAACGCCGCAAACAGCACGATCACTGTGAGGAGCATCGTCTTTATACGTGGTAATTTCATGGTGCCCTAAGTCGCTGGTTCAAGAGGAAGCTACCATGAAGCGCTCAGTTACCGTTACCGTTGCAGTTGTTGTCGCGGCCGCCGTTGCCGCAGTCGGCATATACAAGACGCGGCTCTCGATGAAGGATACACAGCGCACGTCTGCCTGTTACGAGCAACTCGCTGTTACGCTCGAAGACGGCATTGATCCGATGCAGGTATACCGAGGGAAACTTGGCGATCTACAGACGCTTGTTGAACAAAGCCTTGTGGCACGCGCGGAGATGCTGGTCGTTTCCAATCGTCTGCGCGTCGACGAGGACTCGCCGATTTCAAGTCGGGATCTCGTTACGCTGAAAAGCGGAACGGAAGCATACCTCGACATGCGCGAGGGCCTGTACGACATAGCCAATGCCTATGAATGCGCAGTTGACGCGGACGACGAATTGCTGCACGCCTTCGACATAAGCCCGCAACTCCGGCTGAAGGCGCTGATGCTGTCGCTGGGTGCGGCGCTGACTCTGTACGACAACTACCTGCTCGGCGTGGTGCATTTCGAGCAGGATGACCGGTTGCGCAGGATCGTTAATGACCCGGACATGGGCTTCGGGCTGGTGGCAAATAAGCTGGCGGAGGCAACGCTCGCGGCCAATTCCGTCGAGGTTCGACACCGTGCACGGCGCGCGATCGGATTTTACGAAGAAAAGAAGTCCCTGTTTGATGGTGCCCACGAGGATTCCGATGAGGCGTACCTCATGCAACTGATCGAAAGCAGCCCGTCGTACAACTACGTCAGGAAGATACGTATCGGCGAGATTGCGGGGAACAAGTTCCAGGCATTCGAGCGGTTCGCTCGTGACAATTCCGCTGAGGGCGCTGCTACGGGCATGGACCTGCTGAGCGGTCTGTTTGGCAATTCTGTTGGGCTCTACGAGTCACGTAAGGGCAAACTGTACGGTGACGATGAAGCACTGGCGGCAATCCAGGCGCAGCTGCAGCCATTGGATATCCTGCTCGAGAAAACACCGTTTCGCCTGACGGACAAACTCATCCCCGGCCATTTCGGACACGTTGCAATCTGGACCGGCTCACAAGCCGAACTCGTCGATGCCAACGTCTGGGACGAGTTGATCGTCAATCAGTATGCCGAAGACATCGGCGGCAAGCGCCAGATCATCGAGGCACTGCGCAGCGGTGTACAGCTTAGTCGCCTCGAAGAATTTCTGAATGTCGACGACTTGCTTGTTCTAAGGCCCGTCTTCAACGAAGCAACAGTAGAAGAAGACACGAAAGAAGCGCTATTGATGGCGTTTCGCCAGGTCGGGAAGAAGTATGACTTCAACTTTGACGTCAATACGACGGACAAAATCGTTTGTTCCGAACTCGCTTACATTTCATTCCCCGCATTCGACTGGCCGACCGATGAGGTCCTCGGCCGCCACAGCATCAGCCCTGACAATGTTGCGGAAATGGCTTGGAACAACGTACCCCTCAGCCTCGTCATGTTCTTTCACGACGGTACGCTCGTTCCCGAAGACCAGCAGGCCGAGAAGATGCGTGAATTGATGCAGGACTAGTGGACAATACTGAATTACACGCCTGAAACGCATCGCTAAGATGCTTAGCTCAGTTGACGTTAGCGGCACGCTGGGAGGCGAGCGATGAAGATCACGGTATTGGGAGCAGGAGCAGGGGGCACAGCAGTTGCTTTTGACTGTGCGTCACACGGGCATGAAGTTCGCCTCTTCGACTTCGCAGAATTTCCTGACAACATAACCACCATCGCCGCCCAGGGCGGCATCAACGCTGACGGTGACATTGCCGGCTTCGCTGACATCGCTTATGCCGGCCACGATATCGACGATGCACTGCTGGACGCCGAGCTCATTTACGTGGTCGGGCCCGCCTATAGCACGGAACCTTTCGGCGCGGCGGTAGCTGGTAAGTTGCGAGAAGGCCAGGCAGTTATCGTGACGCCGAGCTCCTGCGGCGGTGCGTTGGCGTTCAAGCGAGCCGCAGGTCTGGCAATAGACGACGACTCAATCCGCATTGCCGAGACATCAACCTTGCATTACGCGGTGCGGCTGACCGAGCCTGGCAAGATCCGCGTTTTCCTCAAACTGAAGGCCGGAAACCTGTTGGCTGCCCTGCCGAACAAACATACTCAGGACATCCTCCAGCTGGTCGCAGACGTGTATCCGGGCATGGAGCCCGCAGACAACGTGTTGCAGACCAGCCTGCAGAACGCCAACCCGATCATTCACCCGGCCGTAACGCTAAGCAACGCGGCGCGCATAGAGATGACGGGTGGCGACTTCCTGTTCTATGAAGATGGTGTCAGCGACTCGGTTGGACGATTGATCGAAGCCCTGGACAAGGAACGCATCGCCATTGGCGAAAAACTCGGCATCACAGTCCTGTCTGACCCGGAGATGGGCATGCGCCAGGGATACATGCTTGAGAACAACTACGGATCCGGCTATCGCAAGGCTCCCGGCTTTCTCGGGATAGGCGCGCAGCCGCAACTTGATCATCGGTATCTGCACGAAGATGTTGGCTACGGACTTGTATTCATGTCAGGTCTCGGCCGCCAGGTCGGTGTGGAAACGCCGGGCATGGATGCTGTTATCAAGGTCGCCACTATCGTCATGGCACGCGACTACCAGGCCGAAGCACTGCGCACGCCAGGTACGCTCGGCATCGCAGACTGCTCAGCCGAGGAACTCGGCGCGCTGTAGTCAGCCCCATCTGTCCTGGCTATTCGCCCAGAGTTCCGACTCGTCCACTACGGGTTTCGTGTCGCCACGGCACCGTCGATTGGCAGTCCTGTAGCGACCAGCGATGTATTGGTCTGCAGGTCTGTGAGCGAAATGTCTGTAAGCGCCAGCGTGAAGGTAACGCTGGCCGGGGGCGCGGGTGGATTGATAACTCCACCGTCGCCGCCTCCTCCGCCTCCTCCACAGGCGGCCAGGAATGTCGCCATTGCAGCGAGCGTCGTAGCACTCGCCAGCTTCATGTTGTGTCGTTTCGTCATTGACCTGCCCTCGATATTCAATAGTCGTAGCTCACAATAAAGTCGGTGGTACCAGCATCGAGGATGTACGGCGCTGCCATCGTAATCGTCAGGCTGCCGTTGTCGCTCGAATACACCCCGTCGCCAATCTCGATGTCACCTGCACCGATAGTGCCGTCCGTGTTGATGTCGACCCACAACGCGACGCGGGTGATGTCACTCGCATCGTCGCCGCTGCCACTTGCCGCGAGTGTCAGGTCCTCAAGCACCACGTTGGACGAGTTACTGGATAGCTGAAAACGCAGCATCACAACCTCGGTGTCGCCAGCAACTACAGTTTTGTTCGCCACAGCCAGTATCCCGCCCCCGACAGCTGCTGCCTGCGCGACGACGGCAACGCCGCCCGGGTCGCGGACTACTCCGTTCGCCGTACCATCGGCATCGTTGGCGCCGCCATCTTCGAGCGTCAACTGGACGCAGTGGTGACCGGCGGTGAGACCGGGAAGGTAGTCAACGCTGCCCGGTGCCGGGCAAATACCTGGCTCGCCGGGTGCAGAGGCAACCGCATTGGACATATCGCTTTCGAAATCTGCCCAGCCCTGCCCGGCGATGAACTTGCGGTACGTCGCACCGGCCGGTACCGGCACCGTTTGCGGGATGACGATATCGACCACGTGTCCCGGTACAGGGAGACCGCTCACTTCGAAATCGAACAGGCCGGACGGGTAGCTGAAGCGCTCGTCGACACTGTTCATCGCCTGCCCGCCCGCGTCACCGAAGTCCCCAACGTCCATCATCGAGACTACCGCATCCTCGCCGGTGGCCAGGGCGACGCGGCCAAGCGACAGGGTGTAGCCATTGGTCGTTTGCAGCAGGGCATCACTTCCGGTACGTGCGACGACGTGGTGACTGACAAAGGTCGGGTCGAGGTAGTCACTTACGCCGTTGTCGTTGCTGTCACGAATCTCCTCGGCGACATCGTCGATGCCATCACCGTCGCTGTCGTTGCCGGACACCAGCGGTGGACGGGCCGCTTGTACTCGCACGTATCGATACTGGCGTACGGTTGCGACCGGACTAGCATTGTCCGTCACGTCCACTGCTACCCGGTAGACACCCTCCGCCACGCTGGCGGGATCAAATGTGAACGTCGCCTGGTCAAAACCTTCCTGTGGCACGAGCGCACTATTGCTTGCCCGCCAGTCGTAGGAGTGAACATCCGCAGGGTTGGCATCATTCGGATCAACGCTAATTGTCACGGGTGAACCGTCCTGGGTTACCGTCGTCGCACGGCGACCGTCCTGCTCGATGGCAAGACGTGGCAATGGCGCACGATTGCCATCGCTGATACGAATCTCGAAGCTGCTGACGCTGCCCGCTATCGCATTCTGTATGCTTCCCAGCGACAGCGTCAGCGATTCCTCGGATTCGGCTGAACCATCGGCAATCGTTTCCAGCATGATCGCACCGACATTGCTGCTATCGATGACGATGGTACCGGTCGACAACGTGTAATCACTTCCCTCAGTTGCTGTGCCACTCACTGTGTAGGGCACCGTGACCGGGTAACTCGCGGCATCGCCATTTAGCGCAAGCTGGATTTCGGTTTGCATGCCTTCGGCTGCAAGCAAGGTATCGCCGACGAAACCGACCTGCGGGATCACGTCGACAAGCTGCTGGGCGCCCGCCGCATTGCCGGCCGCATCGATTGCACTCCACGTCACGACATGGCGCCCGGGCTGGAACGGACCCGACTGGTCCGCAATGACGTCCAGCGGACCATCTCTCACGTCCGTCGCAGCCGCGCCGTCCAAGGTCACTGGTGTCCAGGGACCAATCGAATTCACGACCCGGTTCGCCGGCGCGGTAACGTCCGGTGGAACATCATCGTTTGCGACGTCGGTCCCAGCCAGGAACTCATTGAGGTTGCTGCGGCCGTCGCCGTCGAAATCCGCCTCCGCGTCGGAAGCATCGGCGGGGTCGAGGCCGTTGTCAGTCTCCCATGCATCTGCCATGCCGTCGGCATCTTCGTCTGCATTCCACCTCCGGTCGAGCGGGAACGCGTCATCGACGTCGGCGACCGCGTCGTTGTCGTCATCGCTGTCGCACAGGTCGCCGTCCAGATCGCCATCCGTGTCTGTCTGGTCGAGGGAGCTGTTTCCCGGACAATTGTCGGCGGCATTGGCAAGGCCGTCGCCGTCCATGTCGTCGTCACAGGCGTCGCCCGTGCCATCACCGTCAAGGTCCGACTGGTTCGTGTTGGAATTCGCCGGGCAATTGTCCAGTGCGAAACCAACTCCATCGTTGTCGTCATCGTCACCGGCGACGAGGGCATCAAACCTGTGATACCAGAGCTGCACGTAGCCACCATCCGGCGACGGATTCTGTGCCGTAAATACGTCCGGTCCTGCGCCGGCAACATCGGCAATACCATTGCCGTCCAGGTCACCCGGGACGATAGCGTTGTGTCCGAGGAGGTCAAATGCCGTCGTGCCATTCTCTGTCTGCTCAGTTGTAAAACCGGTCACGCTACCGCGAAGTATGCGGATCTGGCCCTCGTCCTGCGGTCCTGCGCGGTTGCTACCGACAACGAGATCCGCGAAGGGATCGGTATCGAGGTGAGCCAGCGCTAGCGATGTCCCGAGCTGGTCGCCGTGAGTACCATTGCCCGCCGTTGAGACCGGGTCGCCAGCGAGCGTCTGAAACGGCAATGCACCGTTGTTGTTGAAGTAGCCGCTCGCGCTATCGTAGAGATCGACGTAACCGCCGTTCGAGTAGGCGCCAACAACAAGATCATCAATACCGTCACCGGTAGCGTCCGCACCGCTCGCAAGTGACCACCCGAACTGCCCCTGACCTGCAGGCGCGGTTAACTGGAATGATTCGGCAAGACTGCCACTGGGACTCCAGTCGTTATCGGCGCCAAGATAGCCGTTCACGATGCCTTGCCCGGGCGAGCCCAACAGGAGATCAAGAATACCGTCCCCATCGACATCACCAAGTGCCTGTCCCGTGAACTGGCCGCTCGGCAGCATTGCCACTATCGACGCTGCATCGATGCCGCCATTGGCCGAGGCGAAGACTTCAATGCGAGTCGCCGAGCCATCAAATATGTTGACGATCAGGTCGTCGATGCCGTCACTATCGATGTCACCGCTCATGAGTTTCAGTGAGTACAGACCGCCGTCTCCGATTGCTGGTAGCAGCAAATCGGGCTGCTCCAGGATCTCACCGTTATTCCAGTGAATCGCCACCGCACCCTCTCCACCGATCGCTACATCCGGAAGACCGTTGCCGTCCCAGTCGCCGACAGCGAGTGCACGACCGTGCAAACCACCAACCGTCGGGCGTAACACGTCCATCACAGGGCTCGTACCGTCTCGCGTGCCCCACGCAATAAAGACGGCACCACTCGAATCGTAGGCGCTTGCACCGACAAGCAACTCGTCGAACCCATCCTGATTCAGATCACCGCCGGCCATTGCCAGGCCAAAACGATCTTCATTCGTGTTTTGCGGTGACTCAATTCGATCGCCAGTCGTCGCTGTCTCGCGGTCCGCGCGGGACGGGAAACTGCCGTTGACGAATTCTTCGAACAGCGTGAACCCGTCGCCGTCGGTATCGACGGACACTTCGTCGGCGACATCCGGATCAAAGCCGAACGCCTGCTCCCATTGATCCGCCAGGCCGTCACCATCGGTGTCGGCGTGGTAACGAGCGTCGTCGATGAACGCATCATCGATATCGATCGCACCGTCACCGTCGCGATCGGCAACCAGGATACTGATGCTGGCACTATTGTCGCTGTAGAGTTTCGGGCCGGCATCCACGACTTCGATTAGCAGGTTGTAGGATGCCTGATTGCGTGCCGCATCGATCGTGACGAGACCGCCAAATGCGACGTCAGTCGATTCCCCCTGCGTCAGAGTGCCGAGACCACATACGATGCGTGCGGTGCCGGTGCAACGTGGG
>Ga0209344_10000548_pt1 | contig 62817 bp, 56 predicted proteins | sample Cruoilmetagenom6_FD_187293 | JGI IMG/M metagenome (GOLD analysis project Ga0209344, IMG submission 187293) | Oil polluted marine microbial communities from Coal Oil Point, Santa Barbara, California, USA - Santa Barbara Oil Seep Sample 6 (SPAdes)... | ecosystem: Environmental > Aquatic > Marine... | reverse complement strand
GAAAAGCCGACGAATCGTCGGCTTTTCTTTATTCAAGCAATAAAATTCACTTTCCTCAAAACCATTCAGTCAAACTCTTTAGACAGTGAAATTGAGCGGTTGTTTGCGGCGGTTAAGGCTTGTTCGATAACTTGTTCTATGTGACTGGCTTCAAAACTGTCTAAGGCGGCAGCAGTGGTTCCATTTGGCGAGGTGACGCGGTCTTTAAGCTGCTGTAAGCTTTCAGGACTGCGCTCGGCCAATAAGGCTGAACCAATGGCGGTTTTTTTAGCCAATAAAGCAGCATTGCTTTCGCTGAGTCCCAGCTTTTGGCCGGCTTGTTGTAGGTATTGCATAAACATAAAGAAATAAGCTGGACCAGACCCTGATAAAGCGGTTACAGCATCTATATTGCCCTCTTCTGTAACCCAGATTGAAGTACCGACCGCATCCATCACTTGTTCTGTCATTTGTAACTGCTCTTGTGTTACCAGCTGATTGGCATACATCCCAATGGCGCCCTGTCCTATCAATGCTGGCGTATTTGGCATCGCACGTACAATCGGCAAATCTAAGCCCAACCATTGAGATATTTGATCTGTGGTGATACCTGCTGCCACTGAAATCACCAGTGGATGGGTGTGCTTGATGTTATCCGCAACATCAACCAACACCTGTTTCATGATTTGTGGCTTAACCGCAATGACCACCATATCCGGCATGCCGAAATGGGCATTGTTCTCACCGAAGGTTTGAATTTGAAATTGTTTTTCGATGTAATCACGTTGGTTCTGACCTGGGTCGCTGGCGGTTATCTGGCTGGCAGTTATGCCTTTACTGATTAAGCCACCCATTAAACTGGCGGCCATATTTCCTGCACCAACAAAACGAATACGTATGTCTTGAATTGATTTCATCTATTTACTCAGCTGGTTCAAATGATTTAGGCACCCACAGCTCAACCTTAAAGCCTGCTGGATCAATAAACCAGCCAAAGTCACCATAAGATTCTTTGACCACTTCACCGGCTTGGGTGGCACCCCCTTTGACAACTTGGGCCAGCATGGCCTCTACATCATCAACAATAAAATTAAACATAAAGGCCTGTTTTGACGGTTCGAAATAGTCAGTATCCGTACTGAATGTACTCCAAACGGTGCGATCCAAAGGTTTGGCATCGTTGGGGTTAAAGGTACCGTAGGTCTCCCCGTCTAATTCAATCCCTAAATATTCTTTATACCAAGCCGCTAATTTTTCGGGGTCTTCACATTTAAAAAATAAACCACCCACTCCTCTGACTTTTTGCATCACATGCCTCTCTGATTGTTAATTTTGATTGTACCAAAAACGCAAGCCACTGTGTCTTGTCGTTTGGCGTTTTACCGCAGTGTCCAATGCACTGCGTGGCGCATAAATACCAACTGATTGTTTGGCCCGGGTTAAACCGGTGTAAATAATTTCACGACTCAGTAAACGATGCGTCTGGTCTTCAGGCAGTGGCATCAATACGTGTTTAAATTCCGAGCCCTGACTTTTATGCACAGTAATGGCATAGGCCGAAGTGAACCGCGGCAACACATGAATAGAGTGCGACCGGTAACCACCCTTGTACGGCACCACGGCTCTGAGCTGTCCGTTACTGGCGGCCAAAAGAATGGCCACATCACCATTGAACAAGCCCAGTGTTGGACTGTTTTGACCCAACATGATGACTGAACCGTGGAATCTATTTTCTGCACCAGCCACACCCAATTGTTGTTTCATCATTGCTGTAATTTGCGCATTGATGTGCAGGCTTCCAGCCAAGGTTTCATTCACCAAGGTCAAAATCCGGTTGCTGTTTATCACTGCAAACACCTGATCCAATTGGCTTTGGTAGCTGGTCAATGAATTGGGATCAAAATCAATCAATGCCGTCATGATCGATTTAAACTTAATCGCTGATTTGAAATAATGGCATTGAATCCATTCTAAGTAAGCTGTCTGCCACGCTTGATGGTCTGACAGGGTTGGCAACCAATAAACCCCGGTTTGTTCGGTCTGGTTCCACAAGGTTTGGTCGCCAGTTCCCTGCCCGCTGGCTTCGATTGATGCCAAAGACAACTGCCTGAACATCGCTTCACTGTCTCCCTGACGCACCGATTCACTGAGTTCAGCAATGTCTTGTTGATTGCGTTTCGACACATCCAATACGGTCACATGATCAGTCAGCATAAATGATTGTTCGACCATACTTAAAGTTGACATTAAATCGGCTTTACAGTTAAAAGGGCTTAAGACGTTGTCTAAATCTTGCCACATGGCCGAGCTGTATTGTCCGATGGTGCCAACCGGTGGCATCAAATCTGCCAATACCGCACCGGAGTCGACTGAAGGCAGTTGAAACTGATCACCCAATAAGATCACTCGACAACCCAGTGGAATGGCTTGTAACAATTGTCGCATCAAGGCCACATCAACCATCGAGACCTCATCCACCACCAATACTTTACAATCCAATGGGTTGTGCTCACCGTATTGAAAACCTCGCCACTGGGCACGAGCCCCCAACAAGCGATGTATGGTTGTGGCTTCAAGTGAAATTAACGCCGCATCGGTTTTGGCTGGCACTTTTATGCGCTGGCTCAACACTTCATGCAAGGATTCGGTCATTCGGTTAGCCGCACGTCCGGTAGGCGCTGCCAAACACACATCCTTGGCGTCATAGCCCAACAACATCAAGCCTCGCAGCACTGAACTCATGATGGTGGTTTTCCCCGTTCCGGGACCGCCTGAAATGATGCTAAACGGTTGTAATAAACTGACCACAATCGCCAACACTTGTTTGTCTTCTATCTGCTCAAAACTCAACTCGTCGGTGACTTGTCGTGCGGCAGCGGCCACTTGCGTGGCGGTGAATCTGGCGCCAGTGTATTGTTGTAACAAACGTTCCAAAGCCTGTTGTAACTGGGTTTCCAGTTGCCAATATTTAGTGAAATACAAGCAACCTTGTTCAAACTTAATCACCGGCTGTTGATTCAGCTGTTGTTGTTGCCAATCATGTGCCGCGGCCAATTCCAATCCCTGAGTCAATCCAATTGCTTGTAGTTGGTCTTTGACTGTTGGCTGATTTAAATCCAAACACAATGAACCTTGGTTCACCGCATCAACCAATGCCAACAGCAACAACCAAAACCGTTGGTCTTGACTTTCCCATGCTTGGTAACCATCACGTAACAACTGCAAATGCCCCAAATCAAGGTGAAGCTGGCTAACCAATCGTTCATGTTTCAGGGACAAATCAGGAAAAATATGGGCCAAATGCTGGGCGGTGACTTGATACCTCATGATTTGGCTCCGAACTGATCAATCTGTAACAATTCAGTTGCAATATCTTCAGGCTGCCAACGACTTTCACTGAAATCATCGAAGAACACGCCGTTTTGTGCCTCTTCTTGACAATCAATGCCTCTGGAAAACACATAAATAGCGCCTTTTAAACGGGCGTTTGCCATTTGTGCATTGTCTGACTTAAGTGCATCAAACCAGCGTTGCATCGCCATCGCATACAACTGATATTGCCAGTGGTATTGGTGTTGGGTCATGACTTCATCAGACAATACTTTCGGGCTGTAACCATTGGCGCTGTAGTTACTTTTCCAATCCAAAATATAAAAGTCTCTGGTCTGTTGATCATCACCCGAATCCACCGCAAAAAATAAATCGATAAAGCCAGTTAAATGCGTAGGCCCTTGGTTCCAAAAGAACGACAACTCATGACAGCGATCGGCCACCGCTATGCGGGCTAAATTCTGCCCACCCAAAGCGGCCAGTGGTTTTTTCAATGTGTGCCAAGTCCAATCGGCGAACTGCTGGCGATAATCCAGTGGGTGATTTGATGTTTGATTCGCTGACTGATCCACTTGATTTGACTCACCACCTTCATCAAAGGCTTTGTTCTCTAATTTAAACAGCTTCATCTGTTGATCAATCACTGCCATGGTTTCTTCATCTTGGTAGACCGCTGACAGGTTTTCATGCTGGTCAATCCGAGCAAAATCCACATGTTCAAAAATACCATGCAGCACATGACCAGTTTTAACCCCGCCAGGAATTTGTGGACTGACATCGGCTTGTTCAGTGGGGTTAATTTTCACCTCTGTGCTCATTAATTCGGCGGTTAAATTTTGGCTGAAGTCATTGGCTATGGGTGTTGGGCTGGCGTGGTTTTTGTAATGACTTAAAGATGAGAATGAATGCAGGTTTCGCCGCCTGCGATACAGCTGATTCGGTACGGTCAAACTGAACGTCATAGAAACTTCATGGCCCGCATCGGACTCAGTGCTTGGTATTTGTGCTGAACTGGGCTCGACAGGTGTTTGTTGATACATGCCTGTATCTTTTAAACGAGCCATGACGGTTTTAGCATACCAACCTGGCTTGGATATCTTACTGATGGATTCATCCACATAGGGTAGAAACAACATAAAGATGGCTCGGGTCATCGCCACATAATACAGCTGATGGGCTTGTTTTAGTTGTTGTTCATCATAGATTTTCTGGTGTTTTTTAACCAAGTCATAAACCATGCCTTTTTGTGCTTCATCATAATACTGTAAAAATTGATCAGCAGGCCCTTGGCCCAAACCGCCAAACAAAAACACCACCGGAAATTCCAAACCTTTGCTGATGTGCATGGTCATAATTTTAACTGCTTTTTGTTCCGTGTCTTTGTGATGTAAATCTTCATCACTGATGGTTTGTTCACGTTTTTGTTGAAAAAATTTCGCCAAGGCATCTGCACCTAAATTATTTTGTAAAGCCGCTTTTAACAACAACTGTTTCAATTGTTTAATATTGGCCATTCGGCGTCTGTTATTTCTGGCACGGTACAGCGCGCCACTTTCAGACAACAGGTAATCAAATACTTTAATCCAATCTTTGGCAATCACCGCTTCTTTAATTTTTAACCACAGGGCCGTAATGACCGGCAGTTTTTCATCGGCGAAATCAGCCAGTTGATTCGGCTGCAATGCAAAAAACAGGGTCAATAAGGCGTTGTTAACGCGTTTTATTTCATTCGGTCTAGCCAATGCAGTGAGCATCACATGAAAATGAATCGCTTCAATCGATTGGTACAGATTTTTCTTTTTATGAAAGGTGAATGGTATCTGCTGTTGCTGCAAAGCCGCTTCAATATAATCGGCATCTTTATTACCTCGCACCAAGATACAGACGTCTGAAGCATCCAACAAGCGTTGTTCACCCTTCAATCTGACTTCGACTTGGTTGATGATTTGATGTTTGATGGTTGCGGCAATTTTTGCCGCCAACTGGGTTTTAACTGCAGCTGAATCTGACTGCTCAACTGCCAAACAATTAAAGTGATTTAATCCTTTATTGTCAATAATTTGTGGCATTTTATTGATGTCAACAGTACTTGTATCTGGTGCTTCAACACGCACCGCATCGGCATCAAACCAGGCCGTATTTTGCACTGAATTTTCTGTGGGGTCATCTGCAAAAAACCGATTCATCTCAGAGATTAAACCACCCACTGTGCGGTAATTGGTGCCCAGTCGATAGGCTTGGCCCTGATAACAATTAATGATGTCTTCTTTTGCAGCCTCATAGGTGTGAATATCAGCCCCCCTGAAACCATAAATGGCTTGTTTGGGATCACCAATCACCCACAATCGATGTGCCGAAGCTGCCGCAGTATCCGCCTCTTTAGTAGTAAGAAATAAGTGTTTAAATACCTCCCATTGGCGAATATCAGTGTCCTGAAACTCATCGATAATGGCCACTTGGTATTTATGTCGCAAAGCCTGGGTCAACAATTGCTCGTTGATGGGTAAATCTTGTTCATCGGTCAATTGTTGCCACAAACGCAAAATCATGTCGTCATAACTGATTAAGCCACGTTCTAATTTGTATTGTTGACTGACTTGCAACAATTCATTCAGCAAGGGTGAAATGGCACTGAATTTAATCCCCTTTTGGTGGTTTAAAATCGCTTCCCAAGTTTGGTTTAAGCCATCAAACAATTGAAACAAATGAACTGCCAAACCTCGGTTTTCAACAGCAACACTTTTCGCATGTTCAGTTTTATAAGCAGCAGGACAGCCTTTTAAAAACACTTCATTGACATCAGTCTTGCCCGCAAACTGGGTACTAAACTGCTGAATAATCACGTCGCTGTCATCTTTACCATTGTCACTGATCAATGTCTGCAAGTCTGATATAAAAGGCTGAATAACCGCAAGCCACAAATTCCGATGCGATGTGCTTTTAAGCCCTTTAAGTGATTTAAACTCAGCCTCATAATCAACCAAAGGTCTTTCTAGTAAACCACTGATTTGTTTGATGTTATCCTGAATATTGAAACCGAAAGAATTGGGGTAAATCGAATCAACTCCTGATTTGTATTTACTTGCCAATTTCAGTAACAAATCATCAATCGACGTCATCTTTTTTGTGCCTTCAACGAAGCTTTTCAATTGTTTAACCAAAGCTTGATTGCTGGGCCAACTGCGTTTCATTTGTCGCAACATCAAGGGCCACACATCATGGTCATTAACCACTTCAGCTTCAAACACCGCACCTTGTTCAAACGCAAATTCTTTCAAAGCACCATGACAAAAGCCATGAATGGTGAATATCGAAGCTTGGTTTAGCAAGCTTATGTTCTGCTCTAAGTGATCAATCATTGTCACATCATCAGTGGCCTTCAAAGCCTCCAATAGGCGTTGTCTGATCCGCGCTTTTAATTCTCCGGTGGCTTGTTCAGTGAAAGTCACCAACAAAATTTTGTCGATGCGCATGCGCTGCTCAATCAATAATCGCATCACCAATTCAATCAAAGTATAGGTCTTGCCGGTGCCAGCCGACGCCTCTATCACCGCATGCTGATTCAAGGCCACTTCAGTGGCTGACTTAATGTTTTTAAAAACGGGTGTATTCATCACTGAGTCCCCTGCTGTGTTTCACTCAGTTCAGCGCAAACCATGGTAAATAGCGGCATTAAATGATTGCGGTAAGCTGCCAAAGGCTCGTCACTGGGCTGTACCTCGACTAACTTGAAAATCTCTTCATAATCTGGCCACTGCATACCCTTGTGGTACTTTTCCACCACCGCTGCGATGTCTGCTTCGGTCATGTCCTTAAGATCATAGGCCAAGTAACTGATATCCTTGGCTTTAGATGACTTTTTCAAGAATGGAATTTGTTGAGGGACATCCGGTTTGACAGCCACTTTAAACAGACTCAATAACTCGCTGGGCAAAAACTGTGCGGGCTTTTCCAGGTAATCGCTGAGCAGCTGTTTTAAGTAGTTTTCAATGGTTGATCGGGTGGCAAAACTTTCACCATCGGCATACCAAGGTTTAAATTCAATGCTTTGGATTTTTTCAGGAAACACCAGATGCACCTTAAAAACTTCTGCCACTTTAAGCTGATCGGACAGTTGCCACAAACACCAGTTGATGAAGGGTTTGAGTAACTTGGTATTCCAGGCACTGTTCTTTTTACTGCTGCTGATGATGACTTGATCAGATAAGTAGCCGCCTTGTTGGTATACCTGTTCAGCCAGTGCTGTGATGCGCACTTTTCGGCCCGAGTCTAAACTTAATACCACTGCATCCACCGTTACATCAGCTGCCAGCTGAGATTTGGCTGGCCCCATTTTCAGCCGCCCTAAGAATGATTTATCTTGTAATTGAGGTTTAAGTTGTTGATCCAGAGCTGTTTCGACCTGAGTTAAATCAGCCAAATCAGCAAAGAAAGCCAACGGCGCTTGTGAAAGGCGCAGGTGTTTTTGATGCTGATGTTGAATCAAAGTGGTTAAATCTGCGGGCTGTTGTAACCATTGTTGGATGCTGTCGGTGAATATTTGGTGCTTAAGCAATGACGGCATCTGCAGCGGTTCATGTTCAACCAAAGAACGATCATCTGGATGTTTACTGATGATTCCCAGTTGCTGCAATACGGCCGCTTGAGGATTGGCCAAATAAGCAGCCAATTCAGCAGTGTCCAACTGAATGGTGTCCTGGTTTGTAGTAAGCAGTGCCCCTTTGGCATGAGGTGAAAATAAGGCGGCTAAAGACAATTCAATGTTTTGACTGTTGTCTTGGGCTTGTTGTTCGGTCTGTTTTACCGCCGATACTTTTTGCCAAACACGCTGTTGTGCAGCACTTAATTGCTGACTTTGTGGCTGCCAATCTGCTTGTTGTCGGCTGGCCCATAACAAATAATCTGAGTAAGCGTGGTTAACCGCCCAATCCTGAAGTTCAAGTTCGCTGCCATCAAAATGTCCGGATTCACTGGCATCTAATGGTAACTGAGTTATCGGTAAAGCCTGTTGTTCCAACGCAGAAAAATCTATCAAGTCATTACAATAGTTATACAAAGTCGAAAAAGTCGCAGAAGGTTCAATCACTTCATCTTTTAACAAGTCCATGCCCACATAAGACAGGTACAATTTTTCTCGGGTACACATCAAAGTCTCTAACAACAAATAATTGTTGTTCTCGATTGGATTGATGTCGCCGATTCTTCTCGAGCGCTGGGTCAGGTCTAAAGTTTCATTCAAGCTTTGGCCTGGAAAAGTACGTTCATCCAAACCCAAGATATAAGTCAGTTTAAACGGAATCGGTCGCATCGGCTGTAAGGCGGCACAAACCACACCACCGGACAGGTAACTGCCTTTACTGGCTGGCAATTGTTGGATTTCATGACTGATAAATTGTTTGATGTCAGCAAAGTCTAACAATAAATCGGGCTGGGCCTCAGCCAAATGCAGCAGCGATTGTTGTAAGGCCATTTGTATGTTTTGCTCTTTCTGGTCATCGGCGGGCACCGCAATCAATAAATCGAACAATTGATTCAACTGTTGTTCCCACTGTGTGGCCGTTTGAACTTGATCCAAGCGTAATTTATATTGATACAAGGTTTCCAGTAAAACACTGAGTTGGCCTATTCGCTCAGCGCCTATGGCACTCACATCCAAGGCGTCGGCATTTTCAGGCAGGCTCGCCAAGGACAAATGCAAACGTGCCAAGCCTTGTTGCCAGGTAAACAGCTTATCCACTGCAAGTTCATCTTCGGTCGCACCATCCGCTGGGTATAGATTTGAAAAACCGCAGTAAATACCCAAATGATCAACCACCAACAACCAATCTTGCCAATCATTGTAATCAAAGTGATTGCCGGCTTGTACGCACGGGTTTTCTAACCACTTAAACACAGAAGCTCGAATAAAATCATCGTCTAACACCGCAAACAAGTCCAGTACGGCTTCCGCATATCGGCTTTCTTTGGCCGCTGAGCTGTCAACTATGGCATAGGACAGTTGTAGTTGATGCTCATGGTTTAACTCTTCAAAAACCTGCTCCAGTACAAATCGATAGGCGTTCATATCAGTGACCAGCACCGCGATGTCATTAAGTGCCAGATCTGGATTATGCTGTAAGTTCCACAGGATGCTGTTATACACCGCTTCAATTTCTCGGGTGATGGATGGTGCGTTAGCGAACTGAATGCTGTTAAAAGTCATCGGATCAATGCTTTGATTGCCCTCACTGTTGCGATTCAATACATTGGATTGCACCATTTGTAATAAGGACTCTGTGCCTGAAAAATCAGGGACCAACCAATCATCTTGGTATATGATTGAATGATGAATCGCATCTTCTTCAATCTCACTGAATAGTTTCAAGGCCTCACGTCCTGGTTTACCCCAAGCCTTAAGCAATTCATTTTCTTCAGCAAAAGCCTCCAGTTCAACAAACACCTCTGCGGTTTCAATCGCATCAATCGCCTGACCTTCGGCATCAACAGTCACAATCGGATGCTGTTTGTATTGTCGCAAGACATTTTGTTGCCACCTGATTTCTTGTTCCGTCTGTAAATCTTCCCAATACTCTGAACACACATTCAATGAGTAAATATGAAGACTCATGGACTGTCCCAATTGCACCAATAATTTACGATGTAGCTGAGACAGTCTTGATGGGGTAAAAATATGAATGGCGGCTTGTGAGGTCGTCTTGGTATGGTTAGCTAATAAATTGGCTGCCTGAAACAAAGTGATCGCAGCTGGTGTGGTCTCATGTTTGAATAAACGCACATATAAATCTTGTTGCATTTTTTCTAGCAGGCTTAAATGTTGATTTTGACTGCCCTTAAAAACACAGCGTCCTTGAAGCCATTGGTGAACCATTTCAGGCCGTTGTGATTCGTAATCCAGCATCAGCTTAGCTAATTTCTGACTCAGTTGCCAACGCTTGGCGGCTAACAATCGATCAGCAGTTTGTCCACTTAAATAGGTTTTGATCGGCGCATAAGCGGCATCATTGAGCAGTGTTTCGTCATGTAACAAGCGCCACACCGACCATGCCACCATCGAACCATTGAGGTGCTGATACTGAGATCCCAGTAGTTGGTTAACCGTATGAAATAAACCTGTTTCAAGAAAAGGGAAATCCACATGTGCACATATGCCATTATTTTTAGCCATGGTTAATTGCAAATAGCGTTGCATATTGGCATTCGGCACCAACACCTTAGGCGCGGTAAAAATATCACCTTGGGCTTGTTGTTGATTGAGCTGTTCAGACAAGACCTGTGCCAGCCCTTCCACTGAGTGACTAAAAAAGAGATTTATTTTATTTTGTGACATCTAACACACTGGTTTAATAGGGCCCAATAGAATAACTTCGTAGATTCTCATTATCTGAGAATCTAAGACAGGGAAACTTGGTTTATAATCATTCAGTAGCGAATGGCTTTAACAATTTGATTGCGTCCAGATTTCTTGGCTTTATACAATGCACTGTCTAAGCGATTCAACCACTCTTTAATTGATTCATCCATTTCTTTTTGCGCAACAGCCAATGATAAGGTGATGTTGTGTTCATCGTATATTTGGCTTTGATTGAATGCTTGATAGATGGTTTGAGCCAATTGATAAGCAAAAGCAAAATCTTTTTCAAGGCATATAATAGCAAACTCATCGCCACCAATCCGATACAAATGTCCATTGTTTATCACAATATCATTAACGAATTCTGACACCTCTTTTAACACCTGATCTCCGATTGCATGACCATAGGTGTCATTGACTTGTTTAAAGTTATCTAAATCAAATAAGATGGCCGTCACAAATCCCGAGTACGGCTCTAATTTTTCGGTATCTTGGTTAAATGCCCGTCTGTTATTCACTTGAGTCAGAACATCTTGATTGGCGATGTAACTGAGCCTTTTGTGCTGATCATGCATGGTGGTTGAAAACAAGTGACAGAAAAAACTGGTAATAAAAATTGTGATGGCAATTGACAACAAATGGATGGCGGGCAAATCTTTCAATTCATACAAGATAATCGCTGCCGAAATGATCCAAATAAACATGGCTTGCCTGGCTGGCAATAGATAAAACACCAACGCTGCAGAAGGATACACCCAATAAGTTTGTTCAACCCCTTTTAGCGCTATGGTCGCAATGGTTCCACTCACAGAAATGACGGCTATCGCCAATGCAGGCAGTTGCGTGGATCTGGTTTTAAAGACATAAATAAAAACCAATAAACCCAATGCAGCCAGGGCCAAATCAAAAGCGGCCACTACATATTCATGATTGAAATACCTAATCACCGAAAAAAGCGCAACACCCACGGCGTAGGACAGGCTCAAGCCCATAATAACGACTTCTTTTTCTGTCCTTGAATGTGGGTGTTCAATCATAGGGTAAATGACCAGCTTAAATAATTGATTCTAATTTATTATATATTTGCATTGGGCTGAAATACAACTCAAGCACAGATTAAAATCAAATCACTTATAAGACTCGTAGGATTTTTCCTCAACCAACGCTGAACCAGTTAATTGATTAATCGCTTTTTTAACATTTGCTCGATCGTCATTTTGGTAATAAACACTTCTGGCCAATTGAATAAATTCATCATCAAAGGCTCGGTCCTTTTCTTTAATTCTGATGTCATCTTCAATTTTCCATAGCTTAAGATTAACTGTCTTCAAATCATTTTTTAAGGCTTCGGTTTGCTCATTACTTAAGCCGGTTTTTTCCCAAGTTTCTAACAACAATTGAAGTTCGTATTCGATATTCTTCAACTTGTCAGCGTCTTTGATTTTTTCCGATTTAATTTCCAAAATAGTCACTTTATCTAACAACTCACCCACTGACATCGGTGTACTAACTAAACTCATTGCTTAATCTCCTATATCGTCTGTATCAAATTGACCTGTGATTCGTTTCTTAACATGAGACCATGAAATACCGAGTCCCAGTACCACTGAAATCACCACAATCATGATCCAAGACAGTATGCCAGAATTTTGTAATTCCAACCATCCTTGATCCACAAACAACCAAATTAAAGTCCCACAAAATGCAAACACAAAGATGATTCCGAGCAAGCCCAATGACTTTATCGTGGCCGAAACATAAAACAAATAACAACCACCAATTAAGATGGACGCCAATATTTTTAAGGGCAATTGATCACCACTCAAAGGCCATATCCAATGAAACAGTGAATAACCGGTTGGATTGAACGTCACACCGACTAAAATAAAAGCAAATAGCCAGCGTAAAATAAAGCCTGAAATATTCATAATTTGTGTGCATTTCCAAAAATCTTAAAACGACATTATAATGGAGACCATATGAATATAAAGCCACAAAATCAATTGATTAAAAAACCGAGTAATCATTCAGTTGATAACGACTAAAACACAAGCAATGAATAAACTGCGAAAAATGCTGAACGTTATCAGTGCGTTGCTTTTATGGTTGATGGCTTTTCTATTTATTCACAGCCCCATGCAAAGCCCTTCACATTGGCAATTGATCCAACAAAAGCATGTACTGGTCTATGGCACCAGAACCTCCTTGTTATCCTATTTTAAGGTGGGTAAAGATGTTGTTGGTTACGAATATAAAATGCTGAAAGCGTTTTGCGAACAACACAATATCAGATTAATAACCAAGGTGTATAAAAACAACGGCCAGTTACTGAATGATTTGTTGCGCGGTAAAATAGATGTGGCTGGTGGCCACCTATCCATCACTAAAGAACGTGCCAAATCATTTGCCTTCACCCAGCCTATCAGCCAAACAGCGATTGACTTGGTCACTCATTTTGATTACCGACACCACAGTTCAATACAGGACTTTGAAGACTTATCTGGCAAATTAATAGCCAACAGTAGTTATGAAGAACTGTCAAAACAATTAGAAGACTTCAATCCTCAAGACATCGAATCCACTGAACAAGATTCCTTGTTCCAGTTATTCAGGAAAATCAACAAAAAGCAAATTGATTACACTTTTGCAGATTCAGAAATTATCGACGTTTATCAACATTTTATTCCAGGCATATACCAAGCCATCCAATTATCTGAACAAGAAGACATTGCATTTTTGTTACCCAAAAACCGATCTAATGAATTAATTGCACACTTAAACAGCTTTATTCAAACGGCCAAAGCGTCTGGTAAAGTCACTCAGTACAAGAATGAAATCTTAATGCACTTGCCACAAATTGGCATCGCTGATACGGTTACATTTTTCGACAAACTTCAAACCGCATGGCCCCAAATAGCTAAATTAGTCATGGAAGTTTCTAAAGAATATGATTTCGATCCCTCATTATTAGCCGCCATCAGTTACCAAGAATCTCATTGGGACCCAGATGCGGTATCAATTTCAGGCGTCAAAGGTTTGATGATGTTGACTGAAAACACCGCAGAAGAAATGGGGGTACAGGACCGCACCAACCCAAGAGAAAGTTTAATTGGGGGCATCAAATACATCAAAATGATGCAAAATAAAATACCTGATAGAATCAGTGACATCAACAGAATACTGTTCGCGTTGGCCGCTTACAACATTGGATATGGCCACCTGGAAGATGCACGCGTACTCACTCAAAGGTCAGGTGGAAACCCTGATATCTGGCTAGAAGTTGAACCCTATCTGAAAAAACTTAATAACCCTGCCATCGCAGAACAATTAAAATATGGTGTCGCCGACGGCAGAACAGCAGTTATTTATGTCAACAACATCATGACATACAAACAGTTAATGACTTGGAAAATTCAAAATGAACAAGCGTCTCAAGTCAAGTCACCTGTACTGTGACTTAGGTCGCAAATTTTATTTAATTACACTATATTTAACATAATGCTACAATTAAAGTGTACGGGGTCAATGTTATAATAAAAAAAAATATAAATTTTAAATGAATCTTGCTTTAGGACACATATCACATTCAGGCATCAAAAGGGATCACAATGAAGATACTTATGGTATCGATCTCGACAACGGTCTTTTCTTGGTTGCTGATGGAATGGGCGGCCATGATCACGGGGAAATCGCCAGTGCTATAGCGCGAGACCATATCTTGCAAGCGGTTAAGAACAAGACCCCTATTAAACAAGCTATTCTTGAAGCCAACCAGGAAATCATTGACAGTTCAATGGAAAAACCCGGTGACTTACCGATGGGAACCACCATTGTTTTGTTGAAAGTCAAAGGCCATCAATTTGATTGTGCATGGGTCGGCGATTCGAGGGTTTATAGATTAACAAACAATGTGCTCTCACCACTCAGTTCTGATCATTCTTACGTACAAGAACTGGTGGACCAAGACCTTATCACCACAGAACAAGCACGCTCACACCCACACCGAAATGTCGTCACCCAAGCTTTAGGGGTTACTGACAACAGTGAAATTTCAGTGTCTGAAAATCATGGCAAAATCAAACCCAATGACAAGTTTTTAATTTGTTCCGACGGTTTAACTGAAGAAGTTGATGATGCGGCCATAGAAGCCATCATGAAAAAACCATTGGCTCCCAAAGAGATCAGTGACCAGTTGTTGATTCAAGCTTTAGAAAATGGTGGCTCAGATAACATCACAGCCATTGTTATAGAGTTTACATAAGCACGAATCAATTCAGGGAACGTACCTGACACCATAAATCAAAGGTTTGTTGGTTCCAGTCATTCCCGACAGATCCAATCGCTTATTGGCTATATTTTGCGCAGCCAACCAAGCCATTAAACCCGCTTCTACATAATCTGGATCGATGCCATGTTTCAAACTGCTGTCAACAGGCACATCCAATTTACCCTGTAACAACTTCAGCATAAATGTATTGTGTACGCCGCCACCACAGACCACCACTTTATCAATGCTTTGTGGCAACGATTGAATGGCTGAAACCACTGTATCCACCGTCAATTGAACCAATGTGGCTTGAACATCAACTGCTAAAACATTGAATTGTTTAAGGTGTTTCGCCAACCATTCTCGGTTAAAAAGCTCTCTGCCGGTACTCTTTGGAAACGGTTTTGCAAAAAAGGGTTCACTTAACATGGCAGACAACAAAGGTTGGTTAACTTCGCCTTGACTGGCCCATTCACCCGCATCATCATAAGCGACCGACCTATTTTCCATCACCCATTCATCCGTTAAACAGTTAGCTGGTCCGGTATCAAAGCCCAAAACCATTTGATCCTGAATCAAACTGATATTAGCCATTCCACCTAAATTTAAAACCACCACATTGTGATTAATTTGGTTAAATAATTGCTGGTGAAAAATCGGTGCCAAAGGTGCGCCCTGCCCGCCATAGGCCACATCCATCTGCCTGAAGTTTGCCACGGTTAGTATGCCGGTTTGTTTCGCTACAATGGCCGCTGAACCCAATTGAATGGTATTGGCAAATTGTGATTCAGGGTCATGAAAAACCGTTTGACCATGTAAGCCGATGGCTGTAATGTCACTGGCTTGAACCGCAAGCTGATTAATAAAATCATTGATGGCTTTGGCATACAACTGACCCAATGCTGAATCAAGCTGGCTCAACGCTGACACACTCAACGGCTGATTAGATATAACCTGTAATAACTTGTTCCTGAGGCTGTCGTCAAAGGGATAAAATGCGGTATCAATGGTCTTGATAGAAGTCTCAAAATCCATCAAAGCCAAATCAATCCCATCACAGGAAGTACCTGACATCACCCCAATGTACAACATCAGTTAATGGCGACTAGATTGTGTTTAAGTTCCTTGAGTTGTGCCAGTAAGGGGGTTGAATAAGTCAAAAACTCAGGCATCACAGTGTCTGGTAATGGCTTAGACTTTGGCAAAGAAACTGTTCTTGGATTACGATGCACGCCATTGTATATAAACTCATAATGTAAATGAGGTGCTGTCGACAAACCAGTGGTGCCAACATAACCAATAACCTGTCCTTGTTTAACTCGTTGGCCTTTTTTCACGGCTTTTTTTGAGAAGTGCAAATATTTAGTGATGATGCCACTTGGGTGTTGAATGAACACATAGTTACCATTGTATTTATTGTATGCGGCTTGGGTGACCCGTCCGCTGCCGGCTGCCAACACCGGAGTACCAGTGGGTGCACGATAATCCACACCTCGATGCGCCTTAACCTGTTTGGTGATCGGGTGCTTTCTTTTGGGATTGAAACTCGAGCTGATATATGAAAAATTCAAAGGCGCACGCAAAAACGCTTTTTTCATCGCACGACCATCTGAGGCGTAGTAACTGCCCTCACCTGCATCAGTTTCATAGAAAACGGCTTCATAAGTGGTGCCTTGATTGGTAAAGCTGGCAGCTAAAATCTTCCCTTCTGTTAGGTACTCGCCATTTTTATAAATCTTTTCATAAATCAAACTGAATGAATCACCTGATCTGATTTCAAGCACAAAATCGATGTCCCAACTGAATATATTAGCCAACTGCATCACCATACTGTCAGTTAAACCAGCTGCCTTGCCGGCACCAAACAATGAATTGTTGATTGTACCTTCGGCATTGACCAATCTGATTTGTTTATCATGTGTGATGATTTCAGTTGATAACTGATCCATGTCATTATGCACAATCAATTCTTCAAAAATCGAAGCCTGGTACTCTAACCGAATCAAGTTACCATCTGGGGTGAAGGTAAAATGCAAATCATTACCAGGCATCACTTTAACCAACTTTTTACTGTCTTCATTGAAATGGGCAATTTTTAAAAGCAATGCTTGCGACAAGCCCAAATCAGTAAAGATACCTGACAAGGTTTGGCCTTTTTTTACGGTAACCGTTTTTTTTATAAATTGTTCAGAACCAACCAATCCAGATTCAGAAAAACTCATCAAAGGTTTAATCGGGATATCAATCATCTGAACTTGATTAACAAGAATGGGAGGAACATGTGCATCGGCATCGACCGAAGCCATGTCAGTAATGGCATAAAACACAAACAATACAGCTGCTGCAACAGCTATTTTTTTAAATAAGGGCAATGAAATCATAATTCTTCTAAATTGATTCATGTGAGTTGACAGTTTTTTTCCCTGTGTATTTTTACGTACGGCTTGTGCTTTGATAAGTCAATTTCCAAATTATTTCATTGATTGCACGAAATTATAGATGATTTTTTTATTGATTGGTTCATTTGAGGTTCTATATTTTGCCTTATTTCTGTAGAATTAACCCCTTTTTAACGAAACCAAGCACATGTCAGTACAAGACGCATTGGATTTAATCTGTCGTGGTACAGATGAAGTCATCAAGTTAGAAGAACTTGAAACCAAATTAAAAGCCGGAAAAACCCTCAGAGTCAAAGCTGGTTTTGATCCCACCGCACCCGATATTCATGTCGGCCATACCGTACTGATTAATAAGATGAAGCAGTTTCAAGACCTCGGTCATGATGTGATTTTCTTGATTGGTGACTTTACCGGTATGATTGGCGACCCAACAGGTAAAAGTGCAACCAGAAAAGCCCTGACCCGAGAAGAGGTATTAGAAAATGCCAAAACTTACCAACAACAAATTTTTAAAATCTTAGACAAAGACAAAACCATTATTGAGTTCAACTCCAATTGGTTCAAAGACATGTCAGCGGCTGACATGATACAGTTGTCGGCTAAATACAATGTAGCCAGAATGTTAGAAAGGGATGACTTTAACAAACGCTATAAAACCGGCCAATCTATTGCAATTCATGAGTTCATGTACCCATTGGTTCAAGGCTATGATTCTGTCGCACTTGAATGTGATGTTGAACTTGGTGGTACCGATCAGAAATTCAATTTACTGGTGGGTAGACACCTACAAGCACAAGTTGGACAAGACCCACAAATCGTAATCACCATGCCCTTATTAGAAGGTTTAGATGGGGTTAATAAAATGTCTAAATCCTTAGATAATTACATCGGCATCGATGACGCCCCCTCTGATATGTTTGGTAAAGTTATGTCCATTTCGGATGATCTGATGTGGCGCTACTTTGATTTATTGAGTTTTAAATCAAATGATGAAATTCAACAATATAAAGACGATGTAGAACAAGGTAAAAATCCTCGAGATGTGAAATTTGCTTTGGCAATGGAATTGATTGAACGCTTTCACAACGCACAAGCCGCCACTGATGCCATGGCCAGTTTCAAAGCACAGTTTCAAAAAGGCGCTATACCAGATGACATTGATGAATTAACCATTGAAACTGAAAATGGTGAAATGGGTATCGCTCACATACTCAAAGGTGCGGGCCTCTGTCCTAGTACTTCTGACGCCATTCGCATGGTCAAACAAGGTGCTGTAAAAATCAACGGGGTCAAAGTCGAAGATCCGAAACAAAGCTTCCCTGCCGGCACCCACGATGTGTTCCAAGTCGGCAAAAGAAAGTTTGCCAAAATCATGCTAACTTAAACCCTTATTTGGGCTGAAGTTTAAAAACCCATAGTACCGAAAAACCCATCAAGCGATGGGTTTTTTATTGGCCGTTCCCAACACATATAAATTAAGCGGCTTCTTGCCTAAAGTTAGGTGCCTAAGCGGCCATATTCACAGCCTATCCCAATACGCTGCTGATCGTTCGTTGATCTAAAATTAAAATAGACCCCACATAAAAAAGCCCAATCAAATTGATTGGGCTTTAAGGCGTTCTAAATTATGTTTATAAAATGCTTTTAAAAATCATAAACTAAATTAGCTGAAACCAAAGTATCAGTCGAATCTTTGCCTAATGGTGCATCTGTATTGTGACGGTATTGGTGAGCTAATTTAACCCCAAATTTATCACTGACTTTGAACACAAAACCAGCATCATTTTGAATGAAGGTATTGTCTTCACCTGATTCAACCAATAACACATCAACAAATTGAGTGGACTCGGTTAATTGACGCATAAAATCTAATTTACCAACCAAAACAGCACCTGAATTTTCAGTGCGATCTACATCTAAAGCTTCGATTTTATAACCGACGCCAATTTCAGTAGACAATTTATAGGTTTCAGTGTCACTGAATTGATGACCCCAACCAAAAGAAGTGGTTATGCTGTAGTCAAAACCTGAAAAATTATCTTTTTCATAACGCGTGTTGTTATAAACATAATCATTGTCATCCCATTTATAACCATTACGAGTCGCTAAAGTATAACGCTCTGCAGTGTCAATATCATCAGATGATGCACTCAACAAATCCAATGTAACGTTGTTTACCCATTGATCACTTTCTCTTGCTAATGCCAAACCAGCCACTAAATTTTCTGTGTCTGAATTACCAGAAGTCATAGAGAAACCCAATTGTCCGGTGCCAGACCATCCTGTGTTTTTCGTATCATCTGCAGAAACTTGAGTAGCGATGGTTAAGCTCAAACCAGCCGCCAAAATTAATTTATATCTATGCATAACTATCCTGTATTTAAGTAGAAAACGCGTAATTTACTGATTCTTTATAAAAATTCAAGCTTCCATATGTAAATTAATGCCAATTATTACTTTAACCAACAACTATCAGGCTGGTTTAAAGTTGTAAAAATCATGATTTGAATATATTTATAGCGTTTAATCAATGATAAAATGGAATCACAATCAATACCCTAAAGCCTACAAAATGAGAACTGAATCAATGAAGCCCGCAACAGAGTCACTGGCGAACCAAGTGATGATTGAATTCGATCGAATGCTCAAAGTGCTTAACCATGTAACGGATCGAAGCCAACCGATTCCAGGTGCTACACTTGACAGTCCTGACCTCGATCAACAACAAACTCAACACACGGCTGGTTTGATGCGGATTAATCACACAGGTGAAGTGTGTGCACAGGCTTTATACAATGGACAGGCTATGATGGCCAAAGATGAATCAACGCGAGCTCATCTACTTCAGGCGGCTAAAGAAGAACATGACCACCTTAACTGGTGCCAATCTAGATTGGATGAATTAGGTGCTGCTGTGAGTGTCAGCAACCCATTTTGGTACCTTCACTCATTTGCCATTGGCTCTTTGGCAGCATTTTTTGGAGATGCAGTGAGTTATGGTTTTGTGATTGAAACAGAAAGACAGGTGGAATCACATTTACAACAACACATTGATGACATTGGGCCACAAGATCCTAAGTCATTAAAAATATTGCAACAAATGCAAGCAGATGAAATACGGCATGGCAATGACGCTAAAAATGCTGGGGGCGTGGAATTACCAGAACCTGTTAAATGGGTTATGACTGGTATGTCAAAAATAATGAAATTTGTGAGTTACAGAATATGAACAGAGAATCTATGGAGTTTGATGTCGTCATTGTTGGCGGTGGACCTGCTGGACTAGCCACTGCTTGCCGCTTGGCTCAGTTATCACAACAGCACAATAAGGATTGGCAGATTGCATTGGTAGAAAAAGGATCTGAAATCGGTGCCCACATCATGTCAGGGGCGGTGATAGAAACCGAAGCCTTAACCGAATTATTTCCTGATTGGAAAAACCAAGGCGCACCGGTAAAAACTGCTGTCACGGATGATGAGTTTCATTACTTGCGTGGTTTAGAAAAAGACACCAAAGTACCCGGTTTTTTAATTCCAACGCCGATGAAAAATCATGGCAACTACATCATTTCATTAGGTAATTTGTGTCGTTGGTTGGGCGAGCAAGCTGAAAATCTGGGGGTGAACATTTTTCCAGGTTTTCCAGCCACTGACATTCTGTATAACGAAGATGGCTCGGTCAAAGGCATAGTAACCGGTGATATGGGCGTTGATGCCAACGGCAAAGAAAAAGGCAGCTTTGAACCCGGTTATGAATTACTCGCAGCACAAACTGTATTCGCTGAAGGCTGCAGAGGTTCTTTAGGTAAAGATTTGATGGCCCAGTTTAACTTACAAGAAGGCTCAGATCCTCAGCATTACGGCATTGGGCTTAAAGAAGTGTGGCAGGTTGATGATTCTGTTTCTCAACCAGGTAAAGTCGTACACACCCTAGGCTGGCCTTTAGACAACCACACAGAAGGAGGTGGTTTCCTTTATCATTTAGATCAAAACACCGTTGCCCTTGGCTTTGTCGTGGCTTTAAATTATGAAAACCCTTACTTAAGTCCGTTTGAAACATTTCAATTATGGAAACAAAACCCAGTCATAAGAAACATCATTAAAGGCGGTAAGCGCGTCTCTTATGGTGCCAGAGCCCTTAACAAAGGTGGTTTTCAATCGTTACCTAAACTGACTTTCCCCGGTGGTTTGTTGGTTGGCTGTGAAGCTGGTTTCCTCAACCCTGCTAAAATCAAAGGCACCCACACTGCCCTAAAATCCGGCTTGATTGCAGCAGAAAGTTTAGCCGAAGCCTTGTTGAATGAACAAGTCACAGGTGAATTATCTACCTATGCAGAAAACATCAAACAATCTTCCATATATAAAGAGTTACACAAGTCCAGAAACTTTGAACCTGGCTTAAATAAATTAGGCACTTTCTTTGGAGCAGCCTTCACTTTTATTGATCAAAATATTTTCAGGGGTAAATTACCATTTACCTGGAATAATAAAACACCTGACTATGCTTGTTTAAAACCAGCCGATCAATTCAAACCGATTGAATACCCAAGACCCGATAACGAGATTTCATTTGACCGCCTGTCTTCGGTATTTCTTTCAAGCACCAATCATGAAGAAGACCAACCCTGTCATTTAAAATTAAAAGACCCCACAATACCCATTCAAGTGAACTTGCCTAAATGGTCAGAACCGGCACAACTTTATTGTCCAGCAGCGGTATATGAAGTAATTGAAGAAGGGGCAGAACCCGTCTTTCGAATCAATGCTCAAAATTGCGTGCATTGTAAGACTTGTGACATCAAAGACCCTTCACAAAATATCAATTGGCAAACTCCAGAAGGTGGTGGTGGACCCAATTATTCAAACATGTAATTCATTCATTAACTGAACAAACCGCTCTAATCCGTTCATATAGCAGCTTTTATTAACCAAAAATCGCTATATGATCGGATTTCAATCTTTTTCATTTGACTTCAATAGCGGGAATCTATAGACTGCAACTTGCTCGAATACCCCGCCCGAATATCCTTTCCAAAGCATTATTCTCAGTTCGTTGATCCGTCAAAGTACATGGCGTCTATTCCAGCAATTTTTATTATTTATTATTTAAGGTATACATATGTCAGAAAAAGTAACAGGTACCGTCAAATGGTTTGACGAGTCAAAAGGTTTTGGTTTTATTCAACAAGCGTCTGGAACAGATGTGTTCGCACATTACAGCGCCATTCAAACTGATGGTGATGGCTTCAGAACTTTACAAGAAGGTCAACAAGTTGAATTCAACGTCACACAGGGTCAAAAAGGACCTCAAGCTGAAAACATCCAAACGGTTTAAATCAGCTGTCAGAAATTAACATCAAACGGAGTCCTCGGACTCCGTTTTTTTTTACTTTTAATTTAGAGCTTAAATCAAGACTTCTTCATATGTAGTTGATTTTGTATCTTTTATTGGAATATTGCCTTCACCATGGTAAGAGTTAACCAATGAAAATTTAGCCTGATCAGTTTGGTTATTATTGGCGGCATGAAACAAGCCCGCATGGAAAAACAACACATCACCAGCAGCCAATTCGACATCAACCGCTGAATCAAGCCAAGCCTGGGCTTGAGGATGTTGTTGATTCAAAAACAAGGCTTTATCAACCATTCCTTCATCAGTCTGATGCACATGAGTACCTGGCAACACTTTAAGACAACCATTGGCATTATTTTCATCACCCATCGCCAACCATGAATTGATTAATAAATCATCACTGAATTTCCAATACCGAATGTCTCTGTGCCAACCCGTTTGGCTGGAATACTGAGGTTGTTTTGTCATGATACAGTTATGATGAGACTGAACCAAATAGACATTTTCAGATTCCAACAACTGTTGCAAAATTTGTTTCACCACTTTGTTTTTTGCCCATTCACGAAAAGCTGCATCCCGACTGTATGCCAACAATAAACGACGAATGGTTAAACCACCTTCAGCTTCTACCGATTCAGGCGCTTTAGGGTAGCCCAACTCTGCCTCTAACTCAAACGGTGGTAAACGCAACTGTAATTGCAGTTTAACTTGATGTCGTAAATCATTAAGCAATGCCATATCTATCAATTGTCGCTTAATCAAGTAGCCATCTTGTTTGAACTGTTTGGTTTCTTGTTCAGTTAATTTCATTGTAACAACCCACTAAATCAATAAGCTTAAAATGCCTACAGTAATCGCTGTAATACTGACTGGAATAACCAATGAAACCATAAAGATGTCTTTGTATGATTGTTTATGAGACAAACCACAAATGGTTAATAGCGTAATCACCGCACCATTATGCGGCAATGAATCAAACCCACCCGATGCCATGGAGGCTAAACGATGCATCCATTCAGGGTTGATACTGAATTGTTGCGCCAACTCGGTATAGGTCGTGCCCAAAGCCTCTAAAGCGATGGTCAGACCTCCGGAAGCGGATCCAGTGATGCCGGCCAGTACATTGACTGCCACCACTTCTGAAATCAAAGGATTTTCAGGAGAGATATTTATCACTGCATTTTTAACCACAGTAAATGCCGCCAAGGATGCTATGGTTGCTCCATAGCCGACTTCTGATGCTGTATTAAACGTGGGTAACATTGAACCAATAGCCCCTTTGGTCATGGTGGCATTGACATCTACAAACTTCTTCCAATTCAAACCAACGACCACCAAAATTGCCAACACCAATGACATAATCATTGACCAAATTGACTTCACATTATTGACATTAATTTGACCGAACTTTTCAGTTGCTAAATAAGCGGTATCCCAATGAGGTATCACTAATTTTTGTAATAAAAAGTTAGCCAAAACCACCACAACTATTGGCATTACAGCAGTTAAGATATGTGGTAAAGAATGGTCTTCAACCACCAAAGGCTCCTTACTGTGATTTTCACCGTAGCCTTCTGCCTTGTTTTTCTTGATGCGATAATTAATCCATGCAATGCCGGCAAACATCATACTGAAACCGGCCAACAACCCAATAACTGGTGCGGCATACATATCGGTACCAAAATATTTAGCAGGAATGATGTTATGAATTTGCGACGTTCCTGGCAAACAGGTCATGGTAAAAGTGAATGCACCTAAGGCCACAGCGGCTGGAATAAAACGTTTTGGCAAATCTATTTCACGGAACAACGCAGCTGCCAATGGATATACCGCAAAGGCCACAACAAACACGGAAACGCCACCATAAGTCAACATCCCACAAGCCGCAACAATCGCAAAAACGGCATGTTTAATGCCCAAAACATTGATGATGCTTCTGGCAATCGCTTTAGCAGATCCAGAGTCCTCCATTAGTTTTCCGAATATGGCGCCTAACAGAAAAATTGGAAAATAACTGATAGCAAATGAACCCAGTTTAGCCATAAATATTTGGGTATAAATACCCAACATTTGACTCCCTTCACCAGCCAGGACGACAGCCAACATGGCTAAAACGGGGGCTAAAATAATCACACTGATCCCTCGATAAGCCAAATACATTAACAAACCCAGTGACAACAATATTCCAATCACACCTTCCACGATATGCTCCTTTTATTTATTATTATAATTTTATTTAAGATTAGTTGTTCGCTTTAAGAACCTTTTATTTTTACCGCATCGGCGACTATTTCATAGCTTTTAGCCGGCAACTCACCAGAGCCTTCAGCGGCATAATGTGCCCGTTGCTTTTCAGACAGTTCTTTTTCAACCAAACGACCATAGACCTCGGCCTGACCTTTTGAATCTTTAGGAATTAAAAATGCATGGTCATTGAAGTCCACACGTGCAAAGGCATCACCTTCGGTTAATATCATCCAACAGCCTTTTGTTTGACAGACCCTGGTGATGTTTCCAGTGATAACATGGTTGTCAGTGGTATAACTTTTAGGTTCATCTAATGCCGTCGCAATACCAACCGCATTAATGGCTTCAACTGGCCACTTTTGACCATAAACCGCCGCACCATCTACAACTTCGGTCACACTGACTTGGTCTTTAACGGCTTGTTTATTTTCGATTGATGCTGCTTTAGTTGTTAAATCTTTCAATGCAGCAATCACTTGATCAGCATGAGTGCTTGGATTGACTTCTTCAAAATGAATCGCAATTTGACCTTGTGGATCGATGACAAAGGTTTGTCTTTTGGCATAACTGAAAAAAGCCATACCACCATCTACTCCATAATCACGGGACATTTGCTTATCGGCATCAACCAGTAAATTGAAAGGCAAATCATATTTTTTTATAAAAGCCCGATGAGACTCAGCATCATCGAGAGAAACCCCTATTACATCGGCATTCATGGCTTTGATTGCGCCGTAATTATCACGAAATGCTTTGGCTTCGATGGTACATCCTGTGGTGTCATTCTTGGGGTAAAAATAGACCACTAAATACTGGCCTTGATAATCAGCCAATTGATGTAATTGACCCGATTGATCTTCAAGATTGAAAGTCGGAGCAGGCTGACCTTGCATACTTTCTGCATAAACCATAAAATTCAGGCTTAACAATGTGAATAAGGTTATTGTTTTTCTAATCATTTTATTCTCAATAGGGTAAATTTATTATTCTACCAACTTTCAATCGACTGAGAAACCATTAACATCATGTATAGCAAAATATTACCACCCAACAGCGAAGTGTTGATTAACAAACAAGCCATTAACACGGCCATCGATCAATTGGCAACACAAATCAATCAAGATTTTGCGGGTAAAGAAGTGGCTTTTTTAACCATTATGAATGGTGGCATGATTTTTGCCTCTACATTAGCTAAACGCTTGAATCTAGACATGGAAATGGATTATTTACAATTATCTCGCTATGGTAAAAGCCAAACTGGTGGACAGTTGGTATGGAAATACCAACCTGAAATCAATATGGAAAACCACCATGTCATTCTCTGTGATGACATTTACGATGAAGGCCATACCTTGGCAGCGGCGCATGCATGGTGTCTTGAAAAAGGCGCGCTATCAGCCTCCTCCGTGGTATTGATTCATAAAGAACATAACCGCACATATGCTAATTACAAACCTGATTATGTGGCCATGAACATACCCGATCATTATATTTTTGGATACGGTATGGATTTAGAAGAGAAGTTACGTCAGTTACCTGAAATCTACTATTTACCCAAAACATAATGAAACAAAGCGAATTATTCAATGCCGCCAAAATAGCGCATAAAAAATCATATTCACCATATTCTAAATTTAAGGTGGGTGCCGCGATTATGGATAACCAAGGACACATCCATATGGGCTGCAATGTTGAAAATGCAGCCTATCCGATTGGTTGTTGTGCGGAACAATCAGCAGTCTCTCAAATGATTGTCAATGGCGGAACTAAAATCGAAGAGATATTGATTATTGGAAAAAAAGGTCAGGCCTGTCCACCTTGTGGCGCCTGCCGACAAATCATATTTGAACATGGTTATCAACACACCCAAGTTCACCTTGAAACCAGTCCTGGACAATTTATCACTAAAAGCATCAGTGATCTATTACCAGAAGCCTTCGATCATTCGTATTTAGAAAAATAATCAGTTATTTGTGCTTTCAGTTGCTTGTTTTGCATCGCCACATGTAAATTAGCCAACACAAAACCTTCCTGACTACCGCAGTCAAAGCGCTGTCCTGATAATTTAACAGCTTGCAAACCATTCAATCGCATCAGATGCTCTAAGGCATCTGTTAATTGTATCTCACTGTTGTGATCCATTTCAGTTTGTCGCAATATTGAAAACACCGCATGAGGCAACACATAACGACCAATCACCCCAAAATTCGATGGCGCTTCTTCGGCTTTCGGTTTTTCAACAATGTCCGTCACTTGAGTTAAATCACCATCCCAGCTGTCTGCAGCGATTACCCCATAACTACCGATTCGTTGATCCGACACCTGTTCGACACTGATGGTGGCTTTTTGATGGGTGTAAGCTGCATCAATTAATCGACTTAAGGGGTTGTCTGCAGCCTGAATAAAATCATCGGCCAACAACACAGAAAACATTTCACCCTCTTCAATTAAGCTTTCGGCTTGGAGTACCGCATGACCCAAACCTAATGGCTGGCCTTGTGGAATAAAGACACGCTGAATCTCCAACGGCAAAGTATCTAGTTTTTTAGCCAAATGCGGTTTGCCCTGCTCGATAAACTTTGAGCGAAGGTCTGGCATTGGATCAAAATGATCACTGATGGCATGTTTTGTCGCACTGGTGATAAATATTAAAGTTGTAATTCCTGCTTCCAAAGCCTCCTCTACTGCATATTGAATCAATGGTTTATCAATGATTGGCAACAGTTCTTTAGGGATTGATTTGGTGGCAGGTAAAAATCGAGTGCCCATCCCGCCGACAGGAAACACAGCTTTGGTAATTTTTTTCATTGGTTTTTTTGTTCAGTTGTTGGATTTGTGTTTTTAACTAAATGCAGTTCATGATTTTTGAATTCAGGAACTAATTTGCACAACAGTTTTCTCAATGGATCTTGCTCAAATTTTTCGGCGGCTTGTTTCCCAGCATTGATCTCTTTAATCAATTGCAAGGGTTGTTTGTGCGTGTGTTTAACGGCACTGATTTTTTTTACCCGAGTGGGCTCAAGTGTTTCAATATCATAATGTAATTCCTCATACAATTTTTCACCAGACCTTAATCCAGTGACTTGTATGTTTATGTCTTTAGACTTTCCTGAAAGTGCAATCATGCGTTCCGCCAAGGACATGATTTTTACCGGTTTACCCATATCTAAAACCAAAACATCATTTTCATTACCCAGCACTAAACTTTGTAAAATCAACTGACAGGCCTCTTCAATGGTCATGAAATAACGTTCAATATCTTCATGGGTAACGGTCACTGGACCGCCATGAGCTATCTGCTGCTCAAACAGTGGAACCACGGAACCTGCTGAACCCAAAACATTGCCAAACCTGACCGTCAAATATTCTGTCTCTGTGGTTTCATTTTTTAGCTGACAGTACTTCTCAGCCAAGCGTTTGGTCGCGCCCATCACGCTGTAAGGGTTGACCGCTTTGTCAGTAGAAATCAGCACCATTTTATCCACAGAAAATTCGGCACAACAATCTGCCACATTTTGAGTGCCAATCACATTATTGAGGAAGCCTTCACAAACATGACCCTCTAACAAAGGAACATGCTTATAAGCCGCGGCATGAAACACCACATCGGGGCTGGCGACTTTAAATATATGGAATAAATGTGCATGATTGGTGACATCACACAAGTGAGAATTCACCACCAGTTCTGATTCCGCCAACTCTTTATCAATGGCATATAAATTGTATTCTGAATGGTCAACAATGGTCAGTTTACTTACACCAAAACGAGCCAATTGACGACACAATTCTGATCCAATAGAACCACCACCTCCAGTGACCAGCACTGATTTGTTTTTAATGTAACTTGCCACTTCAGCCCAATCCAACTCAACCTTATCTCTGCCCAACAAATCCTCTACAGTGATTGGTTGTAATTGATTGAAATTAATCAAGTTATTTTCATAATCGTCAGGATCTGGAGCCACTCGGATTGTACATTCACTGGTGGCCAATTGATCAACCACACTTTTGATTAATTCAGAACTCGGATTTTGTTGGGCAATTATCACTAAATCAATATGACAATCTTCAACCATCTGCTCTAATCGATCGATGCCAGATTTAATCTTCACACCGCGTAATTGAGTGCCCTTGAATTCAGAATTGTCATCAATAATAAATATCACGTGACAAGACTTATTGCTGACCGCATTTCGAATAAATAAATCGGCAATATTTCCAGCACCAACAATCACTGCACGCGGAATATTTTGAGTTCTGAGGTTAAAGTATTTATCCTTCCACATGCGATAAGAGATTCGAGGTCCACCCCACAAGATCACCAACAGAACTGGATACATCAATAAAACGCTGCGTGGAATCCCTTCCAAACGATTGAACAGAAAGAACAACAAAGCAATCGTTAAAGTTCCGACCGAAGCTGATTTAACTAAATTGATTAAATCAGGCATGCTGGCGAAACGCCACAAACCTCGATACATATTGAATAAAAAGCTAATAATGCTTTGAATCACGATGATGGCGAGTATTTCAGCGGACCAATACACCATGGGCGGTGATTCAGGCCAAAGGCTGTATCTAATTAAAAAGCACAAGGTCCATGCCAACCAGACCATGAATGAATCATGACAGACGACAGCAATTCTTAAATGTAAAACCCGGTTAATCATTTGTGTATTTTAACGTCCTGTATGAAAATATTTCATAAAAATCATGATTAATAACAGATAAGCAATGACCACCACACCGAATTGGCTGGTTTGAGTTAACCCTGTGATGGCAAATGCAGTGATACACAGTACAGCGGTTACGAGCGCATAAGCGGATGAAATCATAACATGAGAATACCGGCTCTTTATCAGTCTTTGGTATAAATGAGTGGCATGAGCTTGGGTAACATTGTCACCTTTTATAAGTCGAACGAATAAAGTCAATGTAGCATCAACAATGAAAACAGCGTGAATCAATGCCACTTGAAAATAGCTTAACAAACCAGTCTTTAAAGCCCCATAGGCTAAAATTGCTAACAACAAAGCAATTGCTAAACTGCCTGAATCACCCATGAACAATTTTTTCAAAAACAGGTTGAAATACAAATACACAATGATGATGGCTGCCATAGATGCAGACATGACCAGGGAAATGTCAAAAGACTTAGCAAGCAAAGAATAAAACACCACAATAATCAGTGCATGCAAGCCAGCCATCCCATTGGCACCATCCATAAAGTTAAATAAATTTACCCACCAGATACTGGCAACCACGAGGAACAAGAAAACCAAGCCAAAAGTAAAATCAAAATAAACCAAACTCAAGGCAATCAATAGGGCTTGTATGAGCAACCTTAATTTAAATGACAAATCATATTTATCATCAGCCAACCCCAATAAGGACATCGAAAACAATAAAAAAGTGGGAAAATAGCCAGGGTTGATCCACCATAAACTCACACACAATGGAAGCAACATCAAAAATCCACCACCTGTGACCGACTGACCTTGGTGCAGGCTTCTGTTATTGGCATGGTCAGTAATGACTGAACGGTAGCCATACACATACCAAGCCAATAACAAAGCAACTGACAAAGCATTGATGGCCACTGTGGCCCAAAGGTTATTCAGATTCAAGACCATGTATGGGTTTAACCACGCCCCAATGTTTGCAACTTGGACATTGCCAATGCAAAGATTTAGCCCCAAAACCACACTTTCGACAACGCAATTTGGGTTGGCCTTTTAACAGTTTTGTAATCAGCTCTTTAAGTACATCAATATAAACAAAATCCTGACCCGCTGAGTCTTTTTCATTTAAACCAAGAATGGCATTCAAACCCTTAAAAGATGCCCTTTTCTTTAGCTGCTCGCTTAAAAATTCGGACGCAAAATCGCCTCCTTTGACGTCGGCATAGTACTCAGCCAATGTCAAAACTGGTGAAACACCTTTATAACTGTTGATTAATTCTAGTAAATTTTTCTCAAGTAAATCACCTTGATTTAATGCCAAATAACAATCAGCCATATCAGCAATAAAGATGGGGATATAGGCTGAATCCGCAGCTACAGCACTTTGGTACTCAGCAATGGCTTTTTCCCAGTGTTTTTGTGATTCGTTGATCTTGGCACAGATTAAATGTGCCCTTACCGAACCCTCATCGACTCTTAAAGCAGAAGCCAAATATTTTTCTGCCTGGATTTGATCGTTTTGTGAAACCGCCAATTCTGCCAACTCACAATAGAAATGCGCAATGGGTACTTGCATGTTTCTATTGGTGGCCGTTTGAAAACGGCTGGCAGATTTAATTGCTTGTAACCAATCCTGTTCTTGTTGATAGATTTCAACCAATGACTGCAGGGCTTCTGGCGTATGTGCTTCAATCTCAACCAACTCTGAAAACAACACCTCAGCTCGGTCAAGTAAGCCAGCACTCATGTAATCTTTACCAATGGCCAGTAATGCACGCGTTCGATAACGCTCAGGCAATTCAGCTTGTGCTATGAGGGCTTGGTGTAATTTGATGGCCCGATCCACTTCACCTTTGCGACGATACAAATTCCCCAAAGCCAGTTGTGGCTCAAAGGTTTCGTGCGAAGTTTCAGCCAATTGAATAAAGACATCAATGGCCTTATCGGCTTCGTCATTAAGTAAATAATTTAAGCCTTTGAAATACCGGTGATTTAACTGCTCAAAAGTCCTCTTTGTGTTGGCTTTTTTGAGCATATACGACAAATACAGCCCCATTAATACACCAGCCAATAAAGCCAAAGATGTCCACATAAAAGGGTGACTCATGGAATTTTAACCTGCCCTTCATCAGCTATTTGAGTGATTTGTTTTTGTTCTTTTTCACTTAAACTGTCATGTTCTTGTTTAAGTTTAAAATAAGCACGCTTCCAATAGGTTTTTTGCTTATTTGCTGGCCATGTCCAAAACATCCAACCCAACAAAATTCCAAATACCACGCCAAAACATGAAAACAACAATAAGGTAAACCCAAGTGGCCAATTCAATTGGTACCAATGTAAGTTCAGCGACACACCTTCAGCGTTCATACTGCTGATAGCTATCGCAACAATTAATAGCATCAACACCAGAACCAAAGAAATTATTTTTTTAATAGTAGTCATAGTAGATTATTATAAGTTGAGTAATGACAAGAACACAAATAACAGTTCCATTGTTATTTCAATTAAATATAAGTGACATCAAGTATCGGACAATCAAAGACCCGATACAATGACTTTTTCAACCTTTTGAATGATGTCGTTGGTACTGAGGGCATTGATTTCATCAATGCTAATCGGTTGATGAAATGTTAAATTGATTTGACCGGGCGTGATAAAAAATCCATCACTGGCTAAAACGTCATCGGCACCTTTTATGCTGACCGGCAAAATCGGTAATTGAAGGTCTTTAGCCATTCTAAACGCACCTTTCTTAAATGGCTTTAATGTCACCCCAGAACCACGAGTGCCTTCAGGAAAAAACACCACCGAAGTACCATCCACTAGTTTTTCTTTTGCAGTCTCCATGGCATTTATTGATGCCTGTCGGTTCTTTCTATCAACATAAATATGGCCCATTTTTTCACAGGCAAAACCAAGAAAAGGTACTTTTCTGAGTTCAATCTTCATTACCCATTTAAAATCCAAAGGCAAATAACCATAAATAACCAAGATGTCATAAGTACTTTGATGATTAGCAACGACGACATAAGATTGGTTGGGCGCTATATGTTCCCTACCATGCCTTATTAATTTAACTGGAGTTATCCATAAAATAATTTTCCCCCAAGGTCTGGCCACATACCTACCGGCAAACTGAGCAGCTCCCATAATAGACAACAAACTGATAACAATGGCTACCAGCACAGTCAAGGTCCAGGAGAAAGGATATATAAACAACCAAACATAAATTTGGAATATGTAGAGCCACAATTGCTTCATTTGCTGAATTATAACGATTGTCTCACCATCATGAAACCAATATTCTCAATCACCTATTTTTTCTTAATCAATAACCTAACTATAAAGACCATTGGCCCCGAACGAAGTACTTTTGTAACAGGGTTCACATTATCCATATAGACAACAGTGACATCCCTTGGCAATAATTGATAGAATATACCATTTACCAAAGCATTGAATCTTATGAAAACGCTCATACTAACAGCTCTACTGTTAATCGCACCCCTTTGTAGTCATGCCGATGTTTTATTGATTGACCGGGTCGAAGCGAAACAAAACTTAGATGTACCTCAAAAGTCATCTACCATGAACCAAGTAAGAAGCCAGTTTGGTGATCCAATCAGCGAATCAGCTGCTGTAGGCAATCCTCCAATCACGCGCTGGGAATATGAAACTTTTTTGGTTTACTTTGAACATCAACACGTCATCACCTCAGTGCTTAAAAAATCAAAGCCGACTGAGCTTGGTCCAAACTGATACCAATCATCAATGAACAGTCGCAAAGACGAATTGAACCAGTGGCTCAATCAAACCATTGGAACCAAACAATTCACCCTAAATCCAGCTTCTGAAGATGCCAGTTTCAGAAGTTATTACCGCATAGTTGTAACCGACACGACGAATCTTCTTTTTAAACCTCAAAATGATGAGCATTCGTTTATCGTTATGGACGCACCGCCTACACAGGAGGATTGTGCCCCATTTATACAGGTACAAAAACTACTGTCCGATAATCACATCCATGTCCCAATCGTGTATGCCTATAATGCCGACAAAGGCTTTATGCTACTCAGCGATTTTGGTTCGGTACTGTATCTCGATCAATTAAATCAACAATCTGCCACAGAGTTGTATCAGCTGGCGATTGATGAATTAATCAAAATCCAATCAATTAAAAACGTAGACGCATTGCCCAAATATGATGCCAAGTTACTCACTTTAGAGGTTAATTTATTTACAGATTGGTTTATAGGCAAACATTTAGAATATCAATTAAGTCATTCAGAAAATCAAATAATAGGGCATACTTTTGGTTTGTTAATTGAAAATGCAACATCCCAACCACAAGTATTGGTCCATCGAGACTTTCACAGTCGCAACATCATGCTGGTGGCAGAAAAACCTGGAATTATCGATTTTCAAGATGCTGTCATGGGCCCGCTCAGTTACGACTTAGCCTCTTTATTAAAAGATTGTTATGTATCATGGCCCAGAGAATCAATTGATCTTTGGGTTGAATACTATCTTATGCAATACAATCTAAACAACACAACCACCTACTCATTCGACCAATTCATTCGCTGGTTTGACCTGATGGCGGCACAACGACATTTAAAAGCCATTGGCATATTTTGTCGCTTGAATTACCGAGATGGTAAAAAGAAATATTTATATGACATTCCAAGAACCATGAAATACCTTGTAGACACCTGTCAAAAATACCCCGAATTATCAGGATTTGGTCAATTACTCATTGATTTACAGCCGTCTATAGCACAACAACAATGAAGGTTTTTATTCTTGCTGCTGGCAGAGGAGAACGCTTAAAACCCTTAACCGACCATACCCCCAAACCCTTAGCGGTGGTGCAAGGCAAACCGCTGTTGGCCCATCATTTCACACGGTTAGCTGAAGCTGGGTTTAAACAATTAGTGATAAATGTATGTTGGTTAAAGCAGCAAATTATCAGTTATGCCAATAAGCATGCCCCCGAATCTGTGGCAATTTCCATATCGGACGAAGGCGATCGAGCGCTAGAAACCGGCGGCGGCATGCTCAAAGCCCTTCCGCTGTTAGACAATTCACCTTTTCTTGCGGTAAATGCCGATGTATTAACCGATTTTGATTTCAATGCCTTGGCTGAATTAAAACCCGGGATATGGGCCCATTTGGTTTTGGTCCAAAATCCAGCGCACAACCCTGATGGTGATTTTGCATTAACGCATGATCAATTGAAGCCCAAGCAAGCCAACCAAGCCAGCTACACGTATTCCGGTATTGGAATTTTTCATCCTGATTTATTCAAAGGCCAAGTTATTGGAACCGCATTCAGTGTCACTCCATTAATTAAAAAAGCCATTGCCAAAAAACGAGTCACCGGTCAAATCCATACTGGCACTTGGAGTGATGTTGGGACCATAAATCGGCTTAATGAATTAAATGTAAAAGGATGCTAAAATCTAAATTCAAAAATATATACCTTAAAAATTAACATGCCATATACACCTTTAAGTAAAACGCTTATCTCATTGATTTTAATCTTTATAAGCGCAGCTTCTTTCGCGGAAGAAACAACAGACACCGTGGTGCCTTATGCTGGAACCTGGCTTTCTGTCATTCCGACAATATTAGCCATTTCAATTGCATTGATATTCAGACAGGTCATCCCCGCCCTTTTTACTGGCTTGGTTGTAGGTGTTTGGATTATTGGCGGCCTAGACTTTCCATCATTTTTTACGGCACCCTTACAAACGGTTCAAGTGTTTGCGGTTGAAGCAATGGCTGATTCTGGACATGCTTCTATCATCATTTTCTCATTGATGATTGGCGGCATGGTTGGCATTATTTCAAGAAATGGTGGCATGCAAGGTGTTGTTAATTTGATTTTAAAATGGGCAAACAATGTCAAAAGAGCCTCTTTAGCCACTATTGGTATGGGCATGAGTATATTTTTTGATGATTATGCCAACTCCTTGGTGGTTGGCAATACCATGCGGCCAGTGACAGATAAAATGAAAATAAGCCGTGAAAAACTGGCCTACTTGGTTGATTCGACTGCCGCACCGATTGCTTGTCTTGCATTGGTAACGACTTGGGTTGGCTTTCAAGTGGGTTTGATCGGTGATGCTCTGGAGTCTGTTGGCTATACAGACATGGGCGGCTATGCTGTTTTCATCCAAACCATTCCTTATAGCTTTTATCCCATATTGGCGCTGTTTTTAACCATAATAGTAGCCAGTACTGGACGCGACTTTGGTCCAATGTACCATGCTGAACTTAAAGCACGTGAACAAACCACTCTCAACAACACCAACATCACTCATGATAAAGATGAAATCCTACCAGTTGAAGGCAAGCCACTCAGAGCCATCAATGCCATCTTACCTATATTCACCATGATACTGGTTGTGATGGGCGGTATTTATTACACCGGCATTGATTTCAGCAACCCCGAACAAACTTTTAAAGAAGTGATCTACAGTAAAGATGTGGACTCATACAAAGCCTTGGTTTGGGGCACCACATCTGGTGTGTTGGTGGCAGCCATACTGAGTGTGATTCAAGGCATTCTAACCTTAGAACAAACCGTAAATGCGTGGTATAAAGGCATCAAACCCATGCTACTGGCCATGGTGATTCTGATTCTGGCTTGGTCATTGTCTGCAATCAGCGAACAATTACTGACCGGTCAATTCATCGCTGATTCGGTGAAAAACTTTTTGTCTGTGCATTGGATGCCTTTGATTACATTCGTGGTGGCCGCATTAACCGCATTTGGTACAGGAACCAGCTGGGGTGCTATGGGTATACTAATACCATTAATCATTCCGGTTACCTATAATTTACTGGACGCCCAGAATTTGTTGGATCCCGAGCATTTTTATATTATATATTTGACCATAGCCTCTGTATTGGCAGGCGCGGTTTGGGGCGATCATTGTTCGCCAATATCAGACACCACCATTCTGTCATCTATGGCTTCAGGCTGCGATCACATTGAACACGTTCGCACTCAAATTCCATATGCTTTTTATGCGGGTAGCTTTTCTATTGTGATTGGAATCATTCCCGTTAGTTATGGAATGTCACCGTGGATTTCAATACTCGTTGCGACCATTGGTATGTACCTCGGAATTAAATGGATTGGTAAAAAAGTATGAGTAAGCGATGGTTACCACGAGTTACTGTAGCCACAGTTATCGAAGATGATGGCAAGTTTCTCATGGTAGAAGAAGACATCTATGGTGAGAAAATTTTAAACCAACCAGCGGGTCATTTAGAACCAGGCGAAACCTTGATGGAAGCCGCTGTCAGGGAAACCTTAGAAGAAACCGGCTGGCATATAAAAATTGAACATTTGATTGAATTCTCACAATGGACCAGTGCCAACAGTAAAAACCATTATTTACGCTCATGCTTCGCAGGAAAAGTAGTCAGTTTCGACCCAAACCAGCAATTAGATGACGGCATCATCCAAGCCATTTGGATGAGTAGAGATGAAGTGGCTGAAAACATTGATCGCTTACGATCACCCCTTGTATTGCACCACATTGACCACCATATCAACGGCAAGAAAACAGACACTGATGTATTCAGCTATTACGATTAACTTTTTATTCAATCAGATATAATTCAATGAAAATCATCACAGGAATGTCCGGAGGCGTTGATTCTTCAGTCAGCGCAGCCTTATTAATCAAACAAGGCTATCAAGTCGAAGGCATGTTTATGAAAAACTGGGAAGAAGATGATACCCAGGAAATATGTACAGCTGACGAAGATGTTAAAGATGCCCAGTCAGTCAGTGACCAGTTGGGCATCAAACTGCACCGAAGGAATTTTGCTGCTGAATATTGGGATCATGTCTTTGAAGAATTTTTAGCAGAATACAAACAAGGACGAACTCCCAATCCCGACATCTTATGTAACCGCGAAATCAAATTCAAAACTTTTTTGGATCATGCCGACGATCTCGGTGCTGAAATGATGGCAACGGGTCATTATGTGCGTAAAGGTGAAGCCAATGGTGAATTCCAATTATTGAAAGGCGTAGACCAAAATAAAGACCAAAGTTACTTTCTGTATGCAATCAATCAATATCAACTGTCAAAAACTTTATTTCCTGTCGGAGAAATAGAAAAACCAGAAGTCCGCGCCATCGCTGAAAAACTGGGTTTAGATGTGTACAACAAAAAAGATTCCACCGGCATTTGTTTTATTGGCGAAAAACGATTTCAAGACTTTTTATCGACCTATCTAAAGCCCAATCCAGGTGATATCGTCAACCCAGAGGGGCAAGTCATCGGACAACACAATGGCTTGATGTATTACACCATAGGACAACGCCAAGGCTTAGGTATTGGTGGGGTAAAAAATGCGCGCTCAGAACCTTGGTTTGTGATTGCAAAACAACACCAAAACAACCAACTAATCGCTGCACAAAGTGACCATGAAGCATTGATGTTTGATGACCAATTGGTGGCGAAACAAATGAGCTGGATTTCATCATCACCTCCAGAATTCCCGCTTCAGTGCCACGCAAAAATCAGATACCGCCAAGCAGATCAAGCCTGCGAAGTCACAATCCAAGATGACGAAACTGTATCAGTCAAATTTACTGAGCCACAAAGGGCCATAACGCCTGGACAATCCATAGTATTTTATTCCGGTGACGTGTGTTTAGGTGGCGCCATCATCGAATCATCTAATTTATTAACTTCAACCTGTGAATTAAAATCGAAATGAGAGAACAAACCATAGCTTTAGCAGCCGTTTACCAATCCGCAATCTTAGCCCATGAATTGGCTAACTCAGGAGCAGTTCGTGACCAAAAAAGTTGGGAAGTCAGTCTGAATAGTCTGTATAAAATTGATGCCAAGTCAACTGAGGATATTTTCAACAATGACCTATCAGGCTTGGCGTTGGGTTTGAACACCTTAATTAAATCATTTAATAAAGATAACTACTATATCAATGTCATTAAATACACCATCACCCTGCTCTCTTTGGCCAGCAAATTGCAACAAAGACCAGAAATGATGGAAACCATAGCAAAAGGCCTGAATGATTCAAAAGTACTACAAAATACCGACGACCCACTGAACAGTTCAGTGGTTGCCAAGTTGGCACAAATATATTCAAAAACCATCAGCCAAATGCAACCCAGAGTGATTGTCGCTGGTCAACCTTTTCATTTAAAAGATCAAGCCATTACCGAAAAGATTCGAGCCATTTTGTTGTCAGGAATTCGAGCAGCGGTGTTATGGAAACAGTTGGGCGGAACCCAACTGCAACTGTTGTTCAAAAGAAAAGCTTTTATTGATGAAGCGAAGAAGTTATTAAGCAACCATTAAACCCTGCTAATAATGGTTTAATTAAAGACAACAATCACCAATTTACAGCATCTCGATGCACTGGCATGGTCATACAACGACAACCACCACCGCCACGTGACAATTCAGATCCATCCATTGCCACGGCAGCTTTGCCACTAGGCAATTTAACTTTGTTGCCAATGATGTCATTGGCATCAATGATTTCAAAGCCCGCATTATTCAGTGCTTCTAAGGTGGCTTTGTTGTGCTTGTAACCAATAATGTGGCCAGGCGCGAAGGTGAAAAAGTTAGCACCACTGGTCCATTGTTCACGTTCTTGCGAAAATGGGTTGTCACCGCCACAACTCACAAAGTTCAACTCCAAACCAAACAAGCGCAATGCTTTTGGCAAACCTGAGTATTCATTGATGTAGTTAATTTTGCCATTGGTACAACTCAAATGAAAAGCCTTACATTTACCGGCTCCGGTAATTAAAGGCGCAAAATTCATCACCGTATCCACATCTAACATGGTGAATATCATATCCAAATGAATGGTGGCTCTGATTTTTGGTAGTTCAACCACCACAATATCTAAGTTTTCATGACCCAATGAAAGTTTTTCAGCCATGCGATCAATCGCTCTGGCCGAAGTACGTTCTGAATAGCCAATGACCAATAAATCATCTCGAATCACCAACAAATCACCACCTTCGATGGTCAACTGTTCTGTTTGTTGCTTGGTACCATCAAAATGAAAACCTTGTCCTTTAAGCTTTGGGTGGTTGTTAAAAATTGATTTTAACAACAAAGCTTCCGTCAACCTGACCCGGTGTGCCATTGAACCTATAATGGTTTTATCATAAACGCACATCACCGCATCACGGGTAAAAAAAGCATTGGGCAACGGTGGAATTGCATGTCTAGATGGGCTGATATAACGCTCCAAAGTGTTTTTCTTTAACAAAGTACCTTGGAACAATTGATTGGTTAAATCAATCGCATCAAACGCCATCAGGTCGTCCGCTAACTCATTGTGTCCATGCAAGGCACATACATCCTGTAACAAATCCAATTTAACTTTTTGGTCCACCAATACGTCGGCCAATAAGGTTTTAAAATCCAATACATTTTCGGCAACATTATTCAATACTCCAGACAATTGAGCATGCTCTTTGAGCGCCAAGTCTAAAGTTAAAATGTCATCATACAAAACTTCGTGAGCAGTTTCCGGCGTCATGTTTTCCATTTCAGAACCGGGTTGATGAATGATCACGGTGTTTAATTTACCGATTTCAGAATAGTTGGATATTTTGGCTGCGCTCATAAGGGTCACTCGTCAAAAGAGATGTGGATTTTACTTGAGCGGGCCACTGATTGGCAACTGAGAATATAACCTGCTTTGGTTTCCCATGCTTCCAATGAGTAATTATTAATCATTTCAACCTCTCCTTCGACCAATTTACAGCGACATGTGGCACAGACGCCAGCTTTACATGAGTAAGGCAAATCTACGCCAGCCGCTTCTGCTGATTCCAGCAAGGTCGCTTGGGTGCCAGCCTCTAAGTTAAATTCATGATTAGCACCATCAATGGTAACGGTCACGCCGGCATCCTCTTTGACCGTTTTATCAGTCAATGAAATTTCTTGACCATCACTTAAAAATCGTTCATTGTGAATTAAATATTCTGCAACGCCAATTGATTGTAGGGCATCACACACTTGGTCGATCATAGGTCCGGGACCACAAACAAAATACCCAGATGCATCAATGCCTTGTAACATGTATTGGTTAATCTTGCTGACCTTTTCTAAATCAAACCGACCTTGGTACAAAGGCATATCTACTTTTTGTTGAGACAAAAAGAAATGAACGCTAAATCGGTTATGGAATCGATCTTTCAAAGACGCAATTTGTTGGTGCAATAAAACATCAGAAGTTTTACTGTTACCATAAAACAACACAAACTCAGCGCTTTCTGTTTGTTCAAGTGCTGCATAAATCATTCCCATCACTGGGGTAATTCCAGAACCTGCGGCAAAAGCAACATAGCGTTCATCATTCTTAGGCTTAAGCACAAAGTGACCACTTGGCGCCAGCACCTCAATTTGACTGCCCGCTTGAAAATCAGTTTGAGCAGCCCGTGAAAATCGACCACCCTCCACTGTTTTAATTAAAACATCCAATTCATTTTTTCTTAATTGAGATGAACAGATTGAATAACTTCGGCGCAACTCTTGGTTATTGACCATTGCTTTGAAGGTCAGATGTTGTCCAGGCTGAAAGACGAACTCGTCAGTCAATTCTTCAGGGATACTTAAGGTCCAAATAACCGCATTGGGTTGTTGTTGAACAGCTTTAATCGTGAGTTTATGAAATTTATGCATGGCATTTAAAGTAATCAAAAGGTTCTAGGCATGATTGACATCGGTACAACGCTTTACACGCGGTTGAGCCAAACTGACTGATTAATGTGGTTTCAGGTGAACCACACTGTGGGCACTTAATGTGTTTTTCATCGGCGGCAAGCGGAGGAGCTATGCCGTATAAATTCATCGCATTTCGACCAGCTTCACTGATCATGTCAGTATTCCAAACAGGATCATCCATTAATTTAATTTCAATTGACGTGATACCGTATTTGGACAAAACCGTCAAGATGTCCGCTTTGATTGTGTGCATAGCCGGACAGCCAGAATAAGTTGGAATGATGCCAATGACCACAACACCAGATTCAATTAAAACCTGCTGAAGAATACCCAAATCACGAATACTGATTACGGGAATTTCAGGGTCTTTAACTTCATCTAAATAGTGGAAAATTAATTGCGGTGTTAGTTTTTGACTGATGTCATCCATTACCACTCACTGTTTGGATACGCCCGAGGCACAAACTGCATTTCGGCCAACATATAACCTAAATGCTCTGAGTGTTCACCCACCAGACCACCGGTTGCAACCCAGCCATTTTGCGGCAGGGTCAATTCGCACTGTTTTATTAGTTTCGTGGTTTGTTCATTCCATGTTGTTTTTAAAACGTCGTAATCTGGAATGATGCTTTTTTCATATAATTGCTGCATTGTTGCATCACATTCGAATAATTCAGGTGTATAAAACCACAAGCCATCCAGCGCACTTTGCATTTTCAGGTGGGCTTCGTCTGTACTCAATGAAAGCCTTTTACACCAGGCTTCACTGCGGCTTAAGTGATACTTAGCTTCCATCACAGCTTTTTGTGCAGCCAATGCCAAAGGCTTGTAACTGGATTGGGTCAACCTGCCATAAAGATGTAAGTTAAAAGCATCAACAAAATATTGTTTTAAGGTGGTGTAAGCAAAATCACCTTTAGGTAACTCAGTAAGAATTGGGTTTCTAAACTCGTGTGCATCACGCAAAAAGGCCAAATCATCTGGAGTCTGCGTCTTATTAGATACCTCAGCCGCCAATTGGTAGAATATCTGAGCATGACCAATAGTGTCTAATGAAACATTTGTCAGTGCAATGTCTTCTTCCAAATAAGGCCCATGACCACACCACTCAGCCAATCTTTGACCCATGGTTAATGAAGAGTCGGCCAACCTAATCAGGTATGGATATAAATTTTGTGCTAAAAATTGATTGTCCATTACATATTTTCCACTTCTTTATCTAAGGGATAAAACGTTGGGTATCGGTAAACTTTGTCTTCAGCCGGATCAAACCATTCATGTTCTTGTTCTGGGTTTGATGCCGTGATTTTTTCCGCCTCAACCACCCAAATACTGACCCCTTCTTTTCTTCTGGTATATACATCTCTGGCATTGAGTAATGCCATTTGAGCGTCACTGGCGTGCAAGGAACCCACATGTCGGTGATTTAAGCCTGACTTAGCCCGTATAAATACTTCATATAATTTCATTTCAGACATTATGCAGCCTCGTTGTGTTGTTTATTCTGTTTTTGATCATAGGTTTGTGCGGCTTTCCTGACCCACTCTCCATTCTCATGCGCATCAATCCTGGCTTGTAAGCGTTCTTTATTACAAGGCCCATTGCCTTTAATCACTTGAAATAACTCGTCCCAATTGATTTCGCCATGATCATAATGCCCAGTTTCCGGATTCCATTTAAGATCAGGGTCTGGAATGGTCAAACCCAAATGTTCAGCTTGTGGCACAGTGGCATCTATAAACTTCTGCCGCAATTCATCGTTACTGAACCTTTTGATTTTCCATTTCATCGATTGGGCTGAATGTGTTGAATTTTTATCACTGGGTCCAAACATCATCAATGAAGGCCACCAAGTTCGATTCAACGCCCGCTGTGCCATGTCTTTTTGAGCTTGGGTACCTCTGGCCAGCACTGTCATGATTTCATAGCCTTGGCGTTGATGGAAACTCTCTTCTTTACAAATACGTACCATTGAGCGCGCATAAGGACCATAAGAGCAGCGACACAATGGCACTTGATTCATGATGGCCGCACCATCAACCAACCAACCAATAGCTCCCATATCTGCCCAAGATGGCGTGGGGTAATTGAAAATACTGGAATATTTGGCTTTGCCTGTGAGTAATTCATCAGTTAACTGATCACGAGTAACACCTAAGGTTTCGGTGGCAGAATAAATATACAAACCATGCCCCGCTTCATCTTGCACCTTCGCCAACAAAATCATTTTTCGTTTTAATGACGGCGCACGTGTGATCCAGTTACCTTCTGGCAATTGGCCAACAATTTCTGAATGGGCATGCTGTGACATTTGTCTGACCAACGTCTTTCTATAAGCCATTGGCATCCAATCACGTGGTTCAATTTTTTCTTCGCGGTCTATTTTAGCCTGAAATTCAGCCAATAAATCAGCTGGCTCTTCTTGTCCTTTGGCATCGGTTAACCCTTGTGAGTACATAATCATTCTCTACTGAATTGAGCTGATTATTTTAACCTTTCGTGAATCGAATTTGCGTAAAATTTTGCTGAACAATCAATTGATTGAACTAAGTAGGTTAAGGCCAACAAGCCCAAAATATTATTGAGCTTAATGTTTAACTTAACTGTTTTGCAAAAAACCAGTGATTGAAGCACTTTTTTGTAGTGCAATTTTTATGCTTTTTCTAATAACAAAGCCATGCCCTGCCCGACACCAATACACATGGTGCACAAGGCATATTTTCCACCAGTTCGTTGTAATTGCCGGGTTGCGGTTAGAGCCATTCTGGCACCACTCATACCCAATGGGTGACCGAGTGAGATGGCTCCGCCGTTGGGGTTAATCCGTGCATCGTCATCTGCAATACCAAGCATGCGCATCACGGCCAACCCTTGTGAGGCAAACGCCTCATTCAACTCAATCACATCAACATCATCCATGGTTAACCCATAACGTGCCAATAATTGCTTTGAAGCCGGAACGGGACCAATACCCATTACATCAGGATCAACACCCGCCACATTGGCCCCGACAAATCGGGCCAATGGTGTTAAACCATATTTTTCAACTGCTTGCTCTGAAGCAACTAACAAAGCACAAGCCCCATCATTAACACCAGAGGCGTTGCCAGCAGTCACCGTTCCATCTACCCTAAATGGCGTTGCTAATTTAGCTAGTTTTTCAAGTTGCGTACTTGCCCTTGGGTGTTCATCGGTATCAACCACAACATCATCGCCTTTGCGTTGGGGAATAGTAACCGGCACAATTTCCTCAGCAAATAACCCTGAAGCTTGAGCCGCAGCGGTTTTTTGTTGGCTATTAAAAGCAAAAAGATCTTGATCTTCGCGACTGACTTTAAATTTCTCAGCCACATTTTCACCCGTTTCGGGCATCGATTCAGTACCGTATTGTTGTTGTAATTTGGGATTGATAAAACGCCAACCCATGGTGGTGTCATAAATCTCAGCTTGTCTGGAATAAGCCGCTGTGGGTTTAGGCATCACAAAAGGCGCACGAGACATTGATTCAACACCACCAGCTACAATCACCTCAGCATCACCAAAAGCAATGGTTCTGGCAGCCATGGCGATGGCATCCAAGCCAGAGGCACACAAACGATTCACCGTCATACCAGCCACATTGGTTGGCAAACCAGCCAATAATGCAGACATTTTAGCCACATTGCGATTGTCTTCTCCAGCTTGGTTGGCACAACCCGCAATCACATCATCAACATCATCAATAGGTAAGGCCGTGTTCCTTTTCATCAATTCTTTAATAACATGCGCCAACATATCATCAGGCCTGACACTGGCTAATGCGCCACCATAACGCCCAATAGGTGTTCTAACACCATCACAAATGTATACATTTCTCATAACTGATTCCTGATATATGGAGACAAGCGGTACCTGTCATCACCAAACCATTGTTGTAAATTTTCCAAGGAAGTGGCAATGTGCGACCATCCCAACTCTGCTGCAAATGCCAATAAACCTTTGGGATAATTAACCCCATATCGCATCGCCAGATCAACATCCTTGGCTGAACATACCCCGTTGAACACCGCATCAGCTGCTTCATTAATCAACATGACTATGGTTCTTAAAGCAATTAATCCAGGCTGATCATCAGTAACAAGTACATTTTTCCCCATGAAATTAATTAATGCTATGATGCGATTCCGCATAAAATCATTAACTTCAGGACTGAATGCCAAATTCATAGTTTTGCAGTTTTTGTAATCAAAAGACAAGTCCACAACACAAGTAGGCCTGCCTGTTTCCTGCTCAAGCTGCTTAGCTGTTAGGCCTTGACACAATACGATGTCACAACCACTGACAACAATACGATCACCTTGCCACTGTCTGTTATCATATTCAAACTCACTGAATATTCGACTCAAATAAGTCATCTCATCAGGCACAATGATTTGATCAAAACTGGCGTCGCTGTAAATATAACTGGCTTTCTCTCTGCTGGCTCCCTCGGCATAATCATAAAAACCCTGACCGGTTTTTCTACCTAATCTATTGGCATGGACCATTTCACCTTGTAACAAAGAAGGTTTAAACCTGGGGTCATTAAACATTTCTTTGAATACCGATTGACTGACTGAGTAATTAATATCAATTCCAATTAAATCCATTAATTCAAAGGGCCCCATTCGAAACCCAGCACCTTGGGTTAACACGTCATCAATATCAACATAGGATGCCAATTGCTCTTGACACATTTTCAATGATTCACCATAAAACGGTCTGGCCACACGGTTAACAATAAACCCTGGCGTAGACTGAGCCACCACTGGCTTTTTTCCCCAAGCCAGACACAATTTTTTAGCCACTGTGATGTGCGCTTGATCGGTCTGTAATCCTTTAATTAATTCAACCAATTTCATCACTGGAGCTGGATTAAAAAAATGCAAACCAAATAATCGACTGGGGTCTTTTAAAACAGCTGCAATGGCTGTGATGGAAAGTGAAGAAGTGTTGCTGGCCAACAAAGCATCTGCTGGCACAATTGTTTCTAGTTCTGCAAATAATTGTTTTTTAATATCAAGGTTCTCAACAATCGCTTCAACCACCAAATCACAAACTAAAAAATCAGACAACGATTTAACGACTCTGATGGAGTGAGCTATTTTATCAGCCTGTTCCTGGGTCAGTTTACCCCTTATTCTTCTTTTCTTTAAACGTGCTTGCATCGCCGCATGTGCGTTGTGAGCGAATTGATTGTCCACATCATACACCAGCACTTTCTGTCCATGAGACGCAGCCACTTCAGCGATACCCATACCCATGGTACCAGCCCCAACAACCCCAACAATCTCAACAGTTTCCATTATTAATGCCCTTTAAACTCAGGTTTTCTTTTTGCATTAAATGCAGCCACACCTTCAGCAAAATCATGACTTAAACCACAAACCCTTTGGACATCACGTTCTCGGTCCAAATGCTCACCGAATTGATTGCCATATGATTCGTCGAAAATATTTTTAATAAATGACAAAGCCCTGGTGGGACGCGCTGCCAAAGTGTTAACCAAGCTCATCACTCCTGAGTCAAACACCTCATCATCTATGCTTTGATAAATCATTCCCCATTCAACAGCCTGCTCTGCTGAAACCGGCGTGGCTAACATGGTAATGGCTTTAGCCCGGGCCAATCCAATCAACTTTGGCAATACCCATGTACCATTACAATCTGGAATCAATCCGATTGAAGAAAATGATTGAATGAATTTTGCCGATTTTTTAGCCACAACAATGTCACAGTTCAAAGCAATATTGGCACCAGCACCAGCGGCCACACCATTAACGGCACAGACCATCGGCGCTTGAATAGACTTCATCAATCGCAAATTTTTGTTATAGCCATTTTCAAGCTTATCGCCTAAATCTAATTTTTCACTGCCATTGCGCTCGCTTAGATCCTGCCCAGCACAAAAGCCTCTCCCTGCGCCGGTTAACAGCACACAACGAATTGAATTGTCATTGACTAAATCACTGAGCACTGCATAAAACTCTTCATGCATGGTTTCAGAGAAGGCATTAAGCTTATCGGGTCGATTGAATGTGATTGTTGCAATTTGATCATTTTTAACATATTCAATGGTCTTTAAATCTTGGGAAAAATCTGTCATGGTGTCCACAATGGTCATTTTTTATAAGCGCATAATTATACTTCAGTTTTGAATCTTGGATGAAATTCAAAAATCAATATTTATGGACCCAAGCGGTCACTTCCCTTACTTCATCTATCAAAACACTTATTGTCAAACCTCAAATTCAGCATCTAAGGCCTTGAATTCACTACAGACAATCCCTCCCATTTTAATTTAACTCTAAACACAGTACACTGGATACTGTGTTTAGATATAATTGCAAAAATATATTGAATACGTTCATCTTGCTGCTGTGCCCTATATTTGTTATGGCACAACAATACAATCAGAACTCCATTCAATCAACCAACCCGCCTCCACAAAAAATTCGTTACTGTGTAGACCCTGATTGGCACCCATATGAAAGTATAAAAAACAATATACACACCGGTATATCATCGGAATTTATTGCACAATTTTCAGCACACACTGGTATTGAAACAGAGTTAATCATTACCAGCAGTTGGCTTCAGACCATTGAGCTATTAAAGAATGGACAATGCGACTTAACCCCAGCCTTAAACAAAACCACCGAACGCGAACAATTTTTACTGTTCAGCGAGGTTTGGTACAGCTCTCCTAATGTTTTGATATCTCTTAAAGACGAACCTTTTCTTCAAGGCCTTGATAACCTAGAAAATAGAACGATTGCACTGACCGAAGGGTATCGCATCATTGATTATGTGCAAACCCATTACCCTGACATCAATATTTCATTAGTGGCCAATGAAAGCGAAGGCATTAAATCCGTACTCAATGGGCAGGTGGATGTATTCATTGGTAGTATGCTGTCTATTAATAATTACATTCAAACAAGTGGTTACGATCAAATCAAATTAGCGGGTTGGGCTGGGCCTGATGACTTACTTAGAGTCGGAGTCAACAAAAAAAATAAAGCACTGCTTCCAATCTTCAACCAATTTATTTCACAGATCAGTGAAGCTGAGAGAATTAATATGTTCAGATCCTGGAACAATGTTTCCTATATTGATAACACCAACTACACGTTGATTAAAAACATTTCAATTGTTTTTAGCGTCCTGTTCTTACTGGGTGCTTTATACAACTTACTGGTTAGAAAATTAAACAAACAATTGGTCGCCCAAAACAAACAACTTCATTCACTGAAAACTGAACTCATCAACTCCAACCAAGAACTGTTGTTTTTGACTCACCACGATTTGTTAACACAAATTCACAACAGACATTATTTTAATCAATTTATTTCCAGCCAAGAAAATGAGTTTGACAGCAAACAGCCAATCAGTGTGATTTTCTTCGACGTCGACCATTTTAAATCAATCAATGACAACTATGGACATGGAACCGGTGACTTGGCATTGCAATCAATTGCGCAAGCCATTAAGTCCGAACTTAATGACCGACATACCTTTGTTAGATGGGGCGGTGAAGAATTTGTGATTGTATGCCTACAATCGAATCAACAACAAGCGACCACTTTATGTAAAAAATTAATGACCCACATCAGCACAATTAAACCGGTGCCAGATATCAAAATTACATGCAGTTATGGAATTGCAGAAAAACATCACAATGAATCAATCATGGACTGTATAGAACGGGCAGACCAAGCCATGTATCAAGCCAAAACCAATGGCAGAAATCAAATATTTAATGCAACTTAATACCACAAAAGCCACAACATCAGGACTCAATAAACAAATGCGTTGCCTTAAAATCACACATTTAATAGGCATCTATTGAGCCCATAAAAAAACGGGCACAAGGCCCGTTTCTGTTATTGATACTGTATAAAACAATGCGTTGATGTAGACCTTATCCAAGAATACCATCTAGATAGCCCATCTTCCAGGCAGCCGCAATTGCACCACCCAAAACTACCAAGGTAACCAGCCATTTCACAGCACCGCCACCAGACTTATTTTCGACATCATCTAGAGAGCTGGCAGGTTTTTTAGGTGTTGCTGTTGCACTTTTCGCACTGCCATCAAGAGCAGGATCAGTCATACCAGGGGTTTGTACTAAAAATCGAATGTTATCAATTTTTAATTCATCACCCACTTTAAGATCACATTCTTCCACCTTTTTACCATTTACATAGGTACCATTTGATGAGCCTAAATCTCTGACCGTAAGTCCATTTGGATCGGCATCAATTTGAACATGCTTTCTTGAGATTCCATCGGCATTGACACAAATGTGGCATTCAGAATGTCTACCAATTATGGTTGAGCCACGTAATGGATAGGTTTTACCAAAGTATGCCCCCGAAACGCCTCTTAAAATAAATTTAGGCAAAGCCATTCTTACTCGAGTTCTGTTGTCATCTTCCTCTTCTTCCACAACAGATGAAATCATTTTCATGTGTACTTGTGCAGCAATCATCAAGTCACCTTCTCTGACTTCTTTCTTATCCTTTACTAATTTTCCATTGACTGAAATTAACCGCGCAGCATTATCAATGCTCACTTCACACTCATTATCAGCAATGGTTAATTTTGCATGAATATCTGACAAGCCTTTATCTTCTAACCTGATGTCGGCTTCTGCAGATCCACCGATGGTGTAATGGCCATTAACCAGCTCAACATCTGCATGGTCGCCATGTGGAAAATGTAATTTCATTGCTTTATTCCTATTAAACTTCTCATGATTATATCAAACAATTAAACCAAGAAATACAGTCTGTTTTTAGATTGATTGGTTTATCACAGTTTTCCCGCCCATGTATTTTTGTAATACAGCAGGTACAGAAATACTGCCATCTTCATTTTGGTAATTTTCCATCACCGCAATTAATGTTCTACCGACCGCCAGTCCTGAGCCATTTAAAGTGTGTACCAGTTGTGGTTTTTTAACTTGAGGTGACCGATACCTGGCTTGCATTCTTCTGGCTTGAAAGTCAGTACAATTCGAACAAGAAGAAATTTCTCGGTAGGTATTTTGTGCCGGCAACCAAACTTCTAAATCAAAAGTTTTAGTGGCAGAAAAGCCCATATCTCCTGTACACAATACAATTACTCTATAGGGCATTTCCAATGCTTGTAATATGGCTTCTGCATGTCCAGTCATTTCATCCAAGGCTTGCATAGACTTTTCTGGATGAACAATTTGCACCATTTCCACCTTGTCAAATTGATGTTGTCTAATCATGCCTTTGGTGTCCTTACCATAACTGCCCGCTTCTCTTCTGAAACAAGGGGTGTGTGCAGTCATCTTGATCGGCAAATCACCTTCATCAATAATGGTACCTGAAACAAGGTTAGTTAAAGGCACTTCTGCAGTAGGAATCAAGTAACGATCATCTTCAGTGATGAAAGCATCATCAGCAAATTTCGGTAATTGGCCACTGCCTTGCATGGTTTCTGCATTGACCAAATAAGGCACATAGAACTCTGTATAGCCATGCTTTTGTGTATGCATGTCTAGCATAAACTGTGACAACGCACGATGCATTTGAGCCACTTCACCAGTCAACAACGTAAACCTAGATCCAGATAAATTTGCGGCAGATTCAGCATCCAAGCCTTTGTTAGTCTCACCCAAATCCACATGATCTTTAACCGTAAAATTAAAAACTTTAGGCTCGCCCCAAGACCTCACTTCTACATTATCACTTTCATCTTTTCCTGCGGGCACTGATTCATCAGCTAAATTAGGCGTATACAGTGTTACATTTTCTTGTTCCGCCAAAATCTTTTTCAATTCAGACTTAGATTGCTCTAATTGCTCACCAATTTTTGCCACTTCGTCTAATAATGACTGTGCATCTTGCCCTTGGGCTTTGGCCTGACCGATTGATTTTGAAAGGGTTGTTCTTTGATTTTGCAACGCCTCTGTTTCAACTTGAATGGACTTTCTCGACTGTTCCAGTGCTTGCCAAGCTTTGACGTCTAATTGATAGCCTCTTTGAGCTAATTTCTCTGCTGTTTGCTTGAGTTCAGCCCTTAGTATTTGTGGGTCTAACATGTCCAAGTTTCCTGTTGAATATAAAGGGGCAACATTGTATCCCAGTTAACATTATTTGAGAAGTCATGCGGCTTTTGATGTAACAATTTTCCAACTATTGATTCCATAAAAAGGGTTCGTCATCAGAACTGTATTTTTCAAGCCAAGCTCGATGTTGATCCATTTCTTCAGAACTGGCATTCACTTTAACCAGTTCAGGTAAATTTGATAAATCGAATGTTTGAGAATGGCTGGTTTGATTTTGGTTGTTATCCAAGTTAAGTTTAGTTTGACCACCTGTCATGGCCAAATAAACTTGGGCCAAAATTTCAGAATCCAATAACGCCCCATGTAAGGTACGGTGTTCATTACTGATGCCATACCTTTTACACAAAGCATCTAAGTTGTTTTTCGCACCTGGGTGTTTTGTTTTTGCAAAATCCAGACTGTCCGTGATTTTACAAATATCCTGAATTTCAAAACTTTTACCACACAGATTCAGTTCATGATTAATAAAGCCCACATCAAAAGGTGCGTTATGAATAACCAACTCAGACCCTTCTACAAAGGCTATAAATTCATCAACCACTCGACTAAACAAGGGTTTATCAGCCAAAAACTCATTACTTAAACCATGTACAGCCAAGGCTTCTGCTTCAACTGCAAATTGTGGGTTAATGAATTGATGGTAGTGTGAATTGGTCACTTCCCTATTCATAACGACCACCGCACCGATCTCAATGATCCGGTGACCATCTTTGGGTTTTAAACCGGTGGTTTCAGTATCTAACATGATTAATTTAGAGTTTTGCACTGATTATCTCCGCTTGTTTTCTGGCTTCATCATCAACCAATTCATTTTCGTGGTGTCCAGAATGGCCTTTAACCCAAAACCAATTAATCACATGAGCTTGCATTTCACTGTCTAACATTTTCCACAAATCAACATTTTTGACTGGCTCTTTTTTGGTTCGCATCCAATTCTTCTTCTTCCAGTTTACCATCCAAACCTGTGCCCCATCCATAACATACTTGGAATCGGTATATAGATCGATTTCACAGGGCTCTTTTAATAACTGTAAGGCACTGATTACCGCCATTAATTCCATGCGATTATTCGTTGTCTCCGGCTCTCCACCGGAAAACATTTTACGTTTTTTTTGATAACACATCAAAGCAGCCCATCCACCTGGACCTGGGTTACCTAGGCATGACCCATCGGTATAAATAGATATTTTTTTATTGATTTCAATCAAGCTGAATCCTTTAGACTTTAAGGCAGGTATTCTATAATGCTTAGTCAGTCATTCAAAGAATAAATACCCAGAAAATTATGTCAATACAAATACATCCAGTCAAAGCATTTGAAGATAACTACATTTGGGCCATTCATAATAACAAAGAAGCCATCGTTGTGGACCCAGGCGAATCCATAGCAGTTAACAACTATTTACGCAGCCATCAATTAACACTCCACACGGTTTTAATTACTCACCATCATTATGACCACATCAATGGAGTTGATCAATTACTGAGCGATTGGAACTGTAAAATTTATGCGCCTGCTGATGACAGAATTCCATTCAAATATAAAACCGCAAAGGAAGGTGACCAATTGGCTTTTGAGTCCATGGAGATAAGTTTTAAGGTCATCGAAACACCTGGACACACCAAGTCTCATATTTGTTTTTATAATGACCAGTGGTTATTTTGTGGTGACACTTTATTCAACATCGGCTGCGGCAGAATGTTTGAAGGAACCGCTGTTGAATTCGTCAGCTCCTTAAACAAACTAAAAGCATTGAATCCCAAAACACAGGTATTCTGTACCCATGAATACACGTTATCTAACCTTGAATTTGCTTTATCGATGGAACCAGACAACAACAATCTTTTAGCCTACTCGGAAAAAATACAGAGAATCCGAGAACAAGGAAAACCCAGTCTTCCAACTCGACTGGAGGTTCAACTCAAATTAAATCCATTTTTAAGAACCACAGAAAAATCCCTACAAAAAATTGTCAGCCAACAATCTCAATCTCAAGTAAACAGTGACGTCCAATGCTTTATGCACTTAAGAAAACTCAAAGATATTTATTGATTGTTACTGTTTTCAATTAGTTGTATGATAATAAATTGAAAAAATCATTCTTACATTTTCTTTTCCTATTCATGATTCAAATTCATGATGGCCAAACTCAAGTAAATAATTCCCAAAGTGCTGAACCAACATACAAAGTTGGTTATTTTGACACCCCTCCACTTTCCTTTAAAAATACCGAAGGTAAAGCTGATGGGTTGATTGTTGATTTATTGAATGAAATAGCCAAAAAAGAAAAGTTCAATATTTTATGGGTGCATGATGATTTTCCTAAGCTCATATTAAACATAAAAGAGCAACAACTCGATGCCATGGTTTCTACGGCCTACTCTGATGAGCGAGCGCTTTATATGAACTATTCGAAGTTAAATTTTAGTAATGTTTGGGGACAAGTTTTTTTGCCTAGCAACTCAAACATAGAAAATTTATTTGACTTAAACAATAAAACCATTGCACTGATGGAAAATGATTTTAACGGACGCAACTTCATCAATCAATGCGAACAGTTTGAAGTCAAATGCAACATTGTCTACGGCAAAAGCTACCAACACATTTTTTCCATGTTGGCAGCAAATCAAGTCGATGCTGCAGTTTCTAATAATATGGTGGGTGGCGAGTTAAAGAAACAGTTTAAGCTGTTAGCCAGCAGCATTGTATTCAACCCTTTCAAAGTTTACATTTCATCTCCCAAAGGTGCTGATCAGCATTTAATCATGCATTATGATTGGTACATGGATGAATGGAAAAAGGATGAAAATTCATTTTACTTTCAATCACGATTGAAGTGGACGGATGAACAACCTGAAGCCAACATTCCATTTTGGCTCATCTATACAACAACGGCCTTGATATTATTTGGCATAATATCTGTGGTATCAGCCATCTTATTTAAACGTCAGGTTATTCGAAGGGTCAATGAATTGACTCAACGAGAAACACAGTTCAATCAAATAATAAACATTCTACCTCACATGATATTCGCTCATGACCGTGAAGGAAAGATTATCGTGGTTAATGATTATGCCTGTCGTTTTTTGGATCTAAAAAATAACGATGTTAACAATAAAAACATATTCAAAATCCTTAAATCCAATCCAAGATTTGAACAACTATTAAGTTATACATCAACGTCAAATCCCTTCAACACAGAAATTGAAGTCAGTGATGTACAAGGAAATCAGCTGACATTAATGATGTCTAAAGTCCCATATTCAGGACGAATTGACTCCGAACCAGCCATGGTTACTGTTGGCTTTGATGTCAGTCAGGCCAAGCAGTATGAAAAAGAAATTAAATACATAGTACAGCACGACTCTTTAACTGGTTTACCCAATAGGATGCTATTAAGTGATCGACTCAAATCTTCACTAACACGGGCCAAACAATTCAATCATGTGGGGGCTATTTTATACATTGATTTAGATAATTTTAAAAATATCAATGATTCCCAAGGGCACAAAGTGGGTGACAAACTGATTAAAAAAATAGCCACCACTATAAAAAAACGCATCCACCCAGGTGACACCATTGCGAGGTTAGGAGGCGATGAATTCGTCATTGAGTTACCTGAACTGAACTTAAATTATGCGATGGCTGAAAAACAAGCCTTAGATGTATGTGAGTTAATCATCAATCAACTTAAAAAACCCATTTTGATTGATGACAAACAATACAACATCACTGTCAGCGTGGGCATGGTGATATACCCAAGAGATGGTGAACGTCAATCAACCTTGCTACAGCGGGCGGACACCGCAATGAATGAAGCAAAACTACTTGGGAAAAATCGAATCCATGTATTTGAAAAAAGTCTTGAAACCAAAGTAATCAAAAACCATCAACTTGAAAACGACCTAAGATTGGCTTTGATAAACAAAGAAATTACCATGGTTTACCAACCAATTGTAGATTCAACAAGCTTATCCATGGTTGGTTCAGAAGTACTGCTTCGCTGGCAACACCCCTCTGAAGGTATGATTATGCCTACAGACTTTATTCCCATTGCTGAAAACGCACAATTGATATTAGAAATTGGCTATTGGACCATCGACCAAGCTTGTCAACAAATTGTAAAATGGCAAAAAACAACCCAATCAAACTTCTTTGTTTCAGTTAATTTATCAGTCATTCAAATTCGCGACGAACTCTTTTTAGATAAAATAACTGATTTAATTGACAAGTACAAAATCCCAAGAAACTTTTTAGAATTTGAAGTCACTGAATCTATTCTATTAAGTGAGTCGACAAGGTCTATTGAAATCATCAACCAACTTAAACTGATGGGAATCAAGCTCTCAATCGATGATTTTGGCACAGGTTATTCTTCTTTTGACTACATCAGAAAACTGCCGTTAGATAAAATCAAAATTGACAAGTCATTTATCCAAGACATTCCAGAAGACAGTAACAGCATAACCATCGTAAAGACCATTTTAAACATGGCCAATGAAATGAATTTAGAAGTGGTTGCTGAAGGCGTAGAAACGAAAGATCAAGTAGATTTTCTACAACAATATAACTGCCAATTTTTTCAGGGCTTCTACTTCTCTAGACCCAAAAGCGTCAAACAACTTGAACAAAAATTCAAGTTTTAGGTTTCGGTTGAGTCCTTTCATATACCCAGTCATGGGTTGTTGACAAGGCCTCATTATAGCGATAATTATCTATCACAATTTGTTTGATTTCACTGATGCAGTTTACCCTATTTTGAATCAATGCCCTGGCCATCATACCTCTGGCCCTTTTAGCATAAAAACCGATCACTCTGGTCTTACCATCTTTAGTGTCTTTAAAGTTTAAGGTCAAAATTGGTCTGTTTACTTTGGCTTTTTTAACTGATTTAAAATATTCATTGGATGCTAAATTCACCACAAAGTCACTATCATCATTCAATTCTTTATTAATTAAATCAGTGATTTTCATGTCCCAAAACTGATATAAATTTTCGCCTTCAGAATTTTGTAATTTAGTTTTCATTTCCAGTCTATAAGGGAGTATTAAATCCAAAGGCTTAAGGTATCCATATAAGCCTGAAAGAATCCTTAAATGTTTTTGTGCAAAATCCAAATCATCATGTGACAACGTACTGGCTTCTAAGCCGGTATACACGTCTCCTTTGAATGCCAAAGCGGCTTGTTTCGCTGAACCCAGCGTCAATGGCAACTTAAAATCTTGAAACCTTTGGTAATTCAACTCCGCCAAATTCTCGCTGATTGACATTAATTGTTGTATTTGACTTGGCTTATACTTTTTTAATTCACTGACCAATCTTTCACTTTCAGTTAAAAACACAGGCTGACTACTTTTCTCAATCGGATTGGGGTCAAAATCTTGCCCTTTTGAGGGCGACAATAAAATAATCATGGTCGTTTCTTTAATGTGGATAATATAGCTTTAGTTATGTGGCTGATTTGATCAGGTTCAATAATAAATGGTGGCATCAGATAAATTAAATTCATAAAAGGTCTGATCCACACACCCTGTTCAACCATTTGAGATTGAAACCAATCAATATCTACCGATTGTTTCATTTCGATGACAGCAATGCCACCCAACACCCTAAGCGCCTGTACTGAAGGTATAGCTGTACATGGTTGCAGTTCAAGGCTGAGTTGTTTTTCAATGGCTAAAACCTTATTCTGCCATGGACTATTCAATAATAAATTGATACTGGCTAAAGCCACCTGACACGCCAAAGGGTTCGCCATAAATGTCGGTCCATGCATAAAACAGTTATTGATACCAGCGGCTACCTTCCTGTTGCAAACAACCGCAGATAAAGTCATATAACCACCGGTCAACGCCTTGCCGAGGCACAAAATATCAGGAACTACTTCAGCATGCTCATAGGCAAATAATTTTCCAGTCCGACCAAAGCCAGTAGCAATCTCATCGAATATCAGCAACACATCGTATTGGTCACATAATTTTTTAACTGCTGTTAAATATTGAGGGGAATAGAAATTCATACCGCCGGCCCCTTGCACAATAGGCTCAAAAATAACCGCAATAATTTCTTTGTGTCGAGCCGCCATGGTTGCGGCAAACTCATCAATATGTTTTTCTTCCCAACTTGCATTGAAGCCACATGATGGTGACTCAATAAAAATATGCTGGTTTAATAATTTTGAAAATTTTTGATGCATCCCTGTGACTGGGTCACAAACTGACATCGCACCAAAAGTATCTCCATGATATCCTTTGGTAAAAGTCATGAATTTATTCTTGTCTTCATAACCGTTTTCATGACAATACTGCGCGGCCATTTTCATGGCTGCCTCTACCGCAACTGAACCTGAATCAGCAAAAAACACACAGTCCAATTCTTCTGCGGTTATTTCTAGCAACTTTTTACCCAATGCTATCGCTGGCTTGTGGGTTAAACCACCAAACATCACATGTGACATTTGACTCAGTTGATCTGTCACTGCTTGGTTTAACACAGGATGGTTGTAGCCATGAATACAGGCCCACCAGGAAGACATGGCATCAATTATTTTTTGGCCATTCTCTAATTCTAAATAAACCCCATCAGCTCGAGACACCGGATAAACCTTCGCGGGCTCTGACAAATTGGTGTAAGGATGCCACAAGTGCTTACGGTCAAAAGCCAAGTCCATATCAACGGTCATTTACGATTCAATCACACTTTTTATATAATCAGAATCAAATCCCCTGCGGTACAAAAAAGATTGCCTTTTAGCTCGCTCTTTAAAGTCCTGAATTGGCAGGGATTTGTATTTTTTTTTATAGACCGCTTCAACCACAGCAAAAAAGTCTATGTCTGTAACTAGTCTACCTGAACTTATCAGTCTATCTGACACCCCTTTCATTTGTAATTCTTTAACAATTCGTGAAGGGCCATAACCTTTACTTGAACGAACTCGCCAATAGGATTCAGCATAGCGTTCATCACTGAGCAAATTATCCTCAATCAGAGCAGCAATCAACGCATCAACAATACCTGCATCATGATCTTTATTAATCAACTTTTGTTTCAATTCAACAGCCGAATGTTCTCGCATGGCCAAACTGCCTAAAGCCGAGGCACGTGCCTTGGCTTCAGGTGAATATTTCTTTCTTTCGGACATTAAGACTCGGCAGTATCAACATCTTCCGCCGCTTCAATGTCTTCAGGTTTGGGTAACAATATATCTCTCAACTTCTGTTCCAACTCAGCCGCATGTTCAGGATGCTCTCTAAAATACTGTTTAGAATTTTCTTTGCCCTGTCCAATTCTGATGTCGCCATAGCTGTACCAGGCACCTGCCTTATTGACTAAATCATGAGTCACCCCTAGATCAATCAACTCACCCAATAGGGAAATACCCTGTCCATACAGTATTTCAAACTGAACTTGTTTAAAGGGTGGTGCCATTTTATTTTTAACGACTTTAACCCGAGTGTCATTACCAATCACTTCATCACCCTTCTTAATCGCACCAATTCTTCTGATATCCAAACGTACAGAAGCATAGAATTTCAGTGCATTACCACCCGTAGTGGTTTCAGGACTACCAAACATTACACCAATCTTCATTCTAATCTGATTAATGAATATCACCATGCAGTTGGTACGTTTAATATTACCGGTCAATTTTCTCAAGGCTTGTGACATTAAACGTGCCTGTAAGCCCATATGAGAATCACCCATATCACCTTCAATTTCCGCTTTAGGAGTCAATGCAGCTACCGAATCAATAACGATCATATCGATTGCATTAGATCTTACCAACATGTCACAAATTTCCAATGCTTCTTCACCAGTATCAGGTTGTGAAACCAGTAAATCATCAATATTAACACCTAACTTGGCCGCATAAGCTGGGTCCAAAGCATGTTCGGCATCAATAAAAGCTGCCGTGCCGCCTTTCTTTTGACATTCAGCGACAGCATGTAAAGTTAATGTGGTTTTACCACTTGATTCAGGACCATAGATTTCGATAACCCGACCACGAGGTAAACCACCAATTCCCAAGGCCACATCAAGACCTAATGACCCAGTTGAGTACACATCCGTTGTCAACGCCTTATTGTCACCCATACGCATAACAGAACCTTTACCAAATTGTTTGTCAATCTGTCCCAATGCTGCTGCCAATGCCTTTTTCTTGTTGTCGTCCACTTTATTTTGCTCCACAAGTTGTAAGTTGTTTTTCATAATTTATATCGCCTATTATCGCATGTTATTGGGGTCGAAAAAATCAGTAAATTCTGAAGAATGCATCTATATTTTCGTACAATAGTTGTATTTTCAATGGTTTATTCTCAAAACTTGAGAATGTAGATTTTTTAATTTTTTTTTAAACTCACTTTGTTAGAATGTGTGGTTTGAACTTTTCTGAATCTTCCATGACAAAAACACCACAGCATACACCCATGATGCAGCAGTTTTTGAAAATCAAAGCCGATTATCAGGACATGCTATTGTTCTATCGAATGGGCGACTTTTATGAATTGTTTTTTGATGACGCCATCAAAGCAGCTAAGTTATTAGACATCACCCTCACCCATCGAGGAAAGTCTAATGGTGATCCTATTCCAATGTGCGGAGTGCCTTTTCATGCGGCAGACAATTACTTAGCCAAAATTGTAAAACAAGGCTTGTCAGTGGCTATCTGTGAACAAACTGGCGACCCTGCTAGCAGCAAAGGTCCTGTCAAACGTGAAGTACAAAGGATATTGACTCCAGGCACCGTTACGGAAGAAGCCTTGATGGATGCACACAAAGAAAATTTATTGTTGGCCATTCACCAAAATTCCAGAGGTTTTGGAGTGGCCTACTTAGCCTTAGCAAATGGCGCATTTAAAGTTCAACAAATAGATGACTTTAGTACCTTAGAAGCACAGTTAATTCGATTGTCACCGAATGAAATACTGCTGGCTGAAAACTGCGAATTAAATCAAAAACTCAAACATTTTAATTGTATCCAAAGGCCCGCATGGGACTTTGACCAAGAATCAGCCCAACATGCCATCACTAAAGCCTATCAAACTCACGATTTAAGTGCTTTTGGCATCAACGAATCGGATGTGTTTTTGCCAGCAGCTGGGGCGATATTACACTATATTAAACACACGCAAAAAACCGATTTTTTTCACCTCCAGCACATCCAAATTGAATATTTAGATCAATACCTTCACATCGACGCCCAATCTAGAAAAAATTTAGAAATAGATTACCACCCTGATGGCAAAGATGAGTTAACGCTGTGTGGGTTTATCGACCAATGTTCAACAGCCATGGGTTCAAGAAAAATACGCAGATGGGTTAAACAACCTGTGCGTGACCGACCAATTCTTAAACACCGCCTCAATGGCATTGAATCCATTATGGCGTCAGCTCAAACCAATGAATTACAAAGCATTCTTAAATCCATTGCTGATATCGAGCGAATTGTAGCCAGAATCAGTTTACTAAGCGCCAGACCCAGAGATTTAGTGGCATTAAGAGAATCATTGGCAGCCATTGATCAATTACAAGACACCTTAAAGAAAATTGATCAAACGCATTTATCTACACTGATTCTTGAAATTGATCCACATCATGACATCCATACTTTATTGGTCAATGCCATCAAAGAAAACCCACCCGTGGTGATTCGAGATGGCGGGGTTATAGCAGATGGCTTTGATGCGGATTTAGATGAATTGAGAAATATCAGTACCGATGCGGGTCAGTACATGCTTGATTTTGAGACGGAACAACAAGAATTAACAGGGATCTCAACACTAAAAGTTGGCTACAACCGTGTTCATGGTTATTTTATTGAAGTTTCAAAACTCCAATCAGAACATGTCCCCGAACATTACATCAGACGACAAACTTTAAAAGGCGTAGAACGCTATACCACTCCAGAGTTGAAACAATTTGAACAAAAAGTTTTATCCAGCAAAGAAAAATCTTTGGCACACGAAAAAAATCTGTATTTAAACTTGTTAAAAGATTTTTCCACTTCAATCAGTTCATTACAAACCCTGGCTGATGCTGTCAGCGAATTAGATGCCTTAACCAACCTATCCGAAAGGGCCATCACCCATCAATTTTGTAAACCCAACTTAAGCAATGATTTAATCATTGAAATTAAGCAAGGTCGTCATCCGGTGGTAGAAACCATCCAAGACACGCCATTTGAACCCAATGACCTCAACCTGAATACCAAAGAAAAGATGTTAATCATAACTGGGCCCAATATGGGTGGAAAATCAACCTATATGCGTCAATCAGCCATAATTGTTTTGCTCGCATCTATTGGAAGTTATGTGCCGGCAGCAAAAGCGACAATTGGTGACATAGATCGAATTTTTACTCGCATCGGTGCTGGCGACGATTTAACCAGAGGACGATCGACATTTATGGTAGAGATGTCTGAAACCGCAACTATTCTACACAATGCTACGGCAAATTCATTGGTGCTGATGGATGAAATAGGACGTGGTACCAGCACCTATGATGGTTTATCTTTGGCTCATGCCTGTGCATTACATTTAGCTCAGATTAACCAATCATTTTGTCTGTTTGCGACTCACTATTTTGAAATAACCAGTTTAGAAGAACAACTGAAAACGGTTTCCAATGTTCACCTCAATGCAGTTGAACATGGTGACAGGATTGTATTCTTACATACAGTCAAAAAAGGGGCTGCCAACAAAAGCTATGGCCTACAGGTGGCTGCATTGGCGGGCTTACCTACACTGGCGCTGAAAAATGCAAAATTATATTTAAGCCAGTTAGAGAATCAAAGTTCAGATCATAAACCGCAACAGTTCAATCTATTTCATGAAGAACCAGCACAACAATCTAAGGTTGAAGAAAAACTGAAACAAATTGATCCTGATGAGTTAAGCGCCAAACAAGCTTTGGACTTAATTTATCAATTAAAGAAATTGAGTTGATTTGAAATTTAAGCAGTAAAAGGTTGTCAACCAACCTTTTACTGCTTTTATTTTACAAATTAAATTCAACTTTATAGATGCGAGTTAGGTTTGTATTGATACCCACATTACTGGGTGGCTCAAACAACCAACCATTCACAGATTGAATCGCTGGTTTGCCAAATACACGACCTCTGCTTGAGTATTTAACCGCTGATGCAGAAACCACTTTACCAGATGGGTTAATAACAACCTCAACTTCAACCCAGCCCTCTAAATTATTAATAGCGGCTTTAACAGGATATTTAACTGGTTCCTGTTGAATGATCACCCATTCATAATTTCCCACTTCATTTGACTCTGCCAAAACCACTTCTTCAGCTGGAGAACTAACAGGCAGTTCAGGTTCAGG
>Ga0209344_10000546_pt1 | contig 62946 bp, 73 predicted proteins | sample Cruoilmetagenom6_FD_187293 | JGI IMG/M metagenome (GOLD analysis project Ga0209344, IMG submission 187293) | Oil polluted marine microbial communities from Coal Oil Point, Santa Barbara, California, USA - Santa Barbara Oil Seep Sample 6 (SPAdes)... | ecosystem: Environmental > Aquatic > Marine... | reverse complement strand
AAGGCCGTTGAAATACTGATAATCCCGATAGGATTATCAACATTTCAACACCACAACATCATCATTATGAAGTGATTAAAAAATAAAATATTATATTTGAAGAACTGGACTAGTGCTTTTCATAGGACACGTTGTTAGGTGCTGGCGATTTTATCCATAAATTTATTCATACCGATTATTGTCAGTTTAAATTCTTTAATTTCATCTAATTCGATAAATACTGTTACATCGGACATTATACTTCTTCCTCTCCAAACTCCAGAATCAACTCTCATTCCGTCAACGTCAGTCCAATAGTCGTCTGTAATATCGCAAAGAACCATTAATGAATTAACCACATATTCCATTTGTTGGTTAGTCAGTTCTCCGAATTGATTCCAAAAAGTTGCAGATGCGATTTTTAATTTTTCAGAAGAGTCATTTTCGGGTTTGCCGACTAAAAAATTCAGAGTGTCAAACGCTCCAAGAAAAGGGTTTTCAAAATTATGCTCAAATTCAGGCACATCCATCTCTCCAATTTTGACAGTTTCTAATTGCCCAATATTTTTTAAAAATTTTTCAAAGTTCAATTCCTTAAATTCCTCTTTTGCTTTCATATCCGAATTTTTGTTTTCCGCTTGCACCTAACGGTCTCGTATAACCGTCAGTTACGGGTTAAATTAGCGATTATTTTCGGTTTAGCACAGACGTTAGCAATTCCGAGTGGATTCGGACGTAGTCGAATCCGCCGTAATTGCGGTTATACATTGTTACCCATAGGCATTTTTTAATTATTTCAGTTGGAAATGTATGTGGTCATCGTGTCTAACTGCTTGACATCCGTGAAATCGTACTTTTCCATTGTTCAAATTCAATCGAGTTTTTAAATGTGGCTCGATGAACAATTTACCAATATTTTTTTGTTTTAAAATCAATTCTGCTAATTGTCGAGTTCCTTTTTCGGAAAACTCTATGTCTTTGTTTATTGTGCCTAAAGTCAGATATTTTGGAAAATCATATTGCCAATTTCCATTTTTCTTACAAACAGCGTTTTGGTCATATTCTTTTTCGGTCGGCATTTCATAAACACCATATCCGCTAACTGATGGTTTTTTATTAATCAATTGTCCGTTGTCATTTTCGTAAATCAGAGAAACGTCAATTTTCTTTCCGTCATTATGACTTAAGTGAGGCAAAAGAGGAAATTTGTTTATGAATGGAAAATTCGCATCGAGATAAACCATTTTTATTCCTGCATTTAGTCTCTCAAATTCGGTTGCTATATGTCCGATTGATTTGTTCAATTCAGGTCTTACATAGTTTCTATTCGCAAGTTTATAAAAGAAAGAACGAGCTTTTAAAAATTCCATTTCCTTTATTTTTTCACGTCCGAAAATTGGTGCTACATTTGGAACGATTAAAAATGTTGCGAGTAAATATAGAACTGCGAAAATTCCAATCCGTTTCAATCGTTTCTTTTCCGCACTTTTCTTAATCAACAAAATTGCAATCAAATATATTATTCCACCTATTTGAGTTACAACAGTCAAAAAAGTGATAATTATTATGTGAAGCAGTATTTTCAATGGTTGGTTCAGCTTATGGGTAACGGTCTCGTATAACCGTCAGTTACGGGTTAATATGCGTTAATTTTCGTTTTACCACTGACGTTAGCAATTCCGAGTGGATTCGGACGTAGTCGAATCCGCCGTAATTGCGGTTATACATTGTTGGCTAAAGTTTTTTTATTCATTTTTTTCAGTTCCGTTCCGATTTATTTTTAGTTCGGTTTAGAATTTTGCTTTGATTTTAGGTTTCAATATTCAATTCCGCTTTAGTTCCACTAACACTTTTATTTTTTTCTAAAATTCTCAATATTCTAATTCTGTTATATCGTTGCAGAAATATTGGGTAAATATTTGCATATAAATTAATTGCAATTATCAATATCCATTGTACGACCGATAACTGGTCATACTTAAAAACAACAATCAGTACACTAACCAAAATGAAAATCAAGTGTATTATTTCATATTTTCTTGTTTCCTTTTCTGCTTTCTGTAATTCTAATATTCTGCTGTTTCGATTTAAATTAATCTGCTTTACGTTTCTCCATTTTCTAACTAAATCTCCATCAGTAATCAAATACTTTTTGAAATGCTTTATTCCGAAATATTCATAGATGGTTTTTTGATTATATGTTTCAAAACTTTTAGGTTTAAAATAATTAATCATTTTTAATAATTATGGATAATACGTTCAAATTGTAGCCAACGTGTTCGTGTAAGGAACGTTGCGGTTTTGTGCGCGAGGATTTTCCGAAGGAAAATCAGATGTAACAAAAGTGCGACGACCAAACAGTTTAACTAAAATAAGCAATGTTTTTTACACGTTGTTGTAGTGCGTTATTATTCTACGCAATGTTGTTCGTGTATTTTCCGACAGCTTTTAATTCCGCAATTCCGCTTTCTTTTTCAGCTAGCACTTTCAATTCACGACAAAATATATCAATCGAGTTAGGTTCTACTATCAATTCCATTGTGAGCTTGTCTTTCTCTTCTTTTCTGTATTCCGTTGCAACATTTTCTTCCATTGTGATTTGTAATCCGCATTTTCCTGTTAAACCGATTTTATAAAATTCCATTTCGAAATAAGCGTAGCTGTCTTTTTCTCCGCAAGAGTGAGTCACTTTGTCTTTTCCGAATGGAAATCCATTAAGTTCATTTACAAATCCAAGTAGAGAATCAGATACTTCGTAAACTTCTGTAATTCCAGAGTATCGTCCATTATTTGCCGAAACTTTTAATTCGAACATATGCTCATCTTTCCAGATGACTTCTAATTTTAAATATCTTTCGTTCATTTGTTTCTCTAATGCACTACAACGGTTGTGTATAAGAACAGTAGGGCGGAAAACATCCACTATCCATTCGGTTAAGCACAAGCCGAATTTTTAAATTTTTCTTATTATTTTTTCTTTATCAATAAGCCAAATTTAAAAATTTGGCGACTTGGCAAATACGCTTGAACCTTTCGGTTTTGCTACAATTGCCCTATTGTTTTTATACGATGTTGTAACACGTTTTTTATTCACGAAATATTAATGCAAGTCCTAACATAATTAGCATTAAAACGAAAGCCCAAGTGTCAACTAACACTTTCCAAGTTATAACATTATAATCTTTCATCCTAAAGGACTCTCTTTTACCAATTTTATATATTAATAAACCAATTCCCAATAACAGACAAAAACTCCCAATATAAAACGGATATTCCACCATCAACTCATTTAGTGTTGATTTCATCTATTTCCGCACAATTGTTTTCATAATTCGTTTCGTTATTATCGAGTCAGATTTACTCATATTTTCTTTAACTCGGCTGAAAGTAAAAATCAAATGTCCCTCTTTTTCATAATCTTTTAAATAGTTATGAGATTTAATCAGTCGCACATTATTTAAAGTATCAAATTCAACCGCGTCAAATCGATAAGTTTTAAATTCGTTAATAGAATCAAAACTTTGGTTTGAAAGCTCTTGTTTTTTGTCTAAAACAATAGAATCCATTGACCTTTTAAAATGCTCATTCATATAAATTTTTGTCGAATCCCAAACTATGTCATAAACGACAACATTTTCTAAAGATTTGGTTGAATCCGCAAAGATTATCGTTGAAGAATATTTGCCATCAAACTTTTCAACGTTCCAATTTTCGGGAATGTCGATTTTAAATTTATTCATTTTATCAGAATAAGTTTTCAAAGACAATTCCGTTTCTTTTTTCACGCAAGAATTAATCAAAATTACTAAAATTCCGATTGCAAAAAAGTAAAAATGTTTATTGTTAAATCTCAATGTATCTTAATTTGGTCAAAATGTGTTACAACGTGTTTGTATATGGTTTGTTGCGTGTTTCAAGCAACTAATTTAGTAAATAATTACCGACCAAGAAAGTCCGAGAGGACTTTCGTAAGTAGGCGAGAAGCCAGCAATAAATTATATACGGTGTTGGCAACTGGCTTTTTCGTGTTATTAATAAGTACCACCCATTGCCTTGTATAAGTCTAAACTTCTTTTTATATCTCTAATTTGATTATTCGTAATTGTTTTTACTTTGTAGTATTGACGACCAATTAGTTTCATTTTAGCTGATTTCGCATTGGCTAAAGCATTCAATAATTCCGTATTCGATTTCCTCATACCCTCGTCAAACCATTCCCATATTCTTCCTCCATTACCAGAATCAGTTTCAGTATCTCTTGGTATGAATTCAAAAGCATTTCCGTCAATTGAGAACTGAACTTTTCGGATAAATAACCAATCGTCAGCGTGATATTGCATTCGCAATCTTAAATTACTTGGCATTCCATTGTTTGATTGAAAGTAGCAATATATTCCGTTTCGGTTAGTGTATTTTGGTGCAGATTTAGGTTTGTGCCAAACCAAAGCATTTGGGTCAAATTCATCTGTTTCACTGTTAAAAAATCTATTCAATTCTTTAATTTTTGCACTATCTATTTTAACCGATTTTTTAAAATTCTCTATTTTTTTTGCTTTGCTATTATCAACAGTTTCTTTTATAGAGTTCTTCATTTCGAAAATCTTGCTTTTAATGCTCTTTTTCAAAGAGTCAATTCTGTCGAAATTTATTAGTAACGCAACATTATTCCCTTGCTCATTAATTAATTTAAAATCGGTTGGTGTTGTAGATGATGAGCCAAGCGCTTCTTTCATATCTTGTGAAACTTTTTCTGAAATACAGAATTTTTGATAAGCATCTAAATATGCAATCGAATCATTTTTTGCTCGAATTATTACAGCATCTTTTTCGTCTCGTTCAGTTCCACCAAAAAGTGATTCCTTTTGTCCAATTTCCACATATTCATACTTTTTCAATTCTTTGCAAGATGTAATAATTGTTATTAGTAAGATTAAAAGTAAATTTTTCCTCATTGTTTATTAGTTTGGTTTAGCTTGTTGCTAACGTGCCTCGTATATGCAAAGTTGCTGTTTTGTATGCGAGGAATTTCGGCACGAAATTCAGAAGTAACAAAACAAGCAACGACCACCGATTAAACACAAGCCCAGCAATTTTATATATACGGTGTTGGCAAATGTAATTTTTAAAAACCGCCTGCGTGAGGAACGAGGGCATAAAAACTATAACAATGAAATTAGAAAACACTTCAATTAAACTAACAGCAGACCAACAAATACTATTATATTCTTTTTTAACTGAAACAAAAAACGAAGGTGAACCAAATAATTTTGAAGAATGGGGTTTAGAATGGACTTTAATATGTCATTTAGCTGACAATATACCTAACATAATCGTTAGAGGTTTTTTAATGATTGATGTTGATAGCTATTTTGCTGTATTTAATTGGTTAGCCTCTTATATTGGTGAGATAAAAAGCGAAAAGAAAGGCGAGGATAAATTTAAAGATTACAGCTCTTTATTTATTCATTTAAAGGAATCTTACGAATTAACAGAGCCAAAAGGAAGTAAGTATTCCCCTTACGTTTATATACCTAGATTTTATGTAGATGAAAAACCTCTTAAAAAAATATACATTGACCCAAATAGCAGTGTTGAAGACGTTCTCAAAAATCAATAATTTTTATCCGCTTGAGTGAGTGGCGGTTTTTGAAAATTATTTTTGCCAACGTGTTTGTGTATGATTTCGTTGCGTGTTTAAGCACTAAAGTTAGCAAATAAATCACAGATAGAAAGTCCGCGAGGACTTTCGTAAGTAGGCTATTACTAGCAATGAATTATACACGGTGTTGTAAGCAGTTTTTTTCGCTCTATTTTTCCATTTTATATTCCGAAAAATATATTTCCATTCCGATTTCGTTGAGTGTTTTAATCATCTCCGAGTTCAAAATCGCTCCGCCACCACTCGCATCTTTTCGCACTTCAAATCCTATATCAGCAACATATTTTCCTTTAGATATTTTTTTGCCTTTATTCTCAAGCCATTTTTCAAGCTCAAAAATTTGCGTTGGCAAATCCCAATCGTTTTTCGCAATATGTTCTATGGTTTTAAAATTCTCTTTGTAGATATGAATTGGCACTTTTCTAATTAGCTTTTAAATGGATAATATTTTCTTCAAATTCAATTTGGTCAAGCCATAGCAAGTTTGAAATAAACTTTTTACTCAACTCAAATTCATACTCTTTATTCAGCTTTAATTGTTCAACTCTAACATTTGTAAAGTACAATTCTTTTTGTTCAGAGTTAATTCTATAATTCAACGCAAAAAAATATCTATATTTTCCAAATCCACCACTTTGAAAAGGTTGAAACTCTAAAATTCTTTTTAGTCGGCTAAAATCAGACTTTTCAATTCCGAAATTTATTTTTATGTCTTTTCCTTCTATTTTATGCAAGACTGTTGAAGAATAAATATTGTCTTTTTTATTCACGTCAAGCAATTCAATCATATTTTCGTTCGTGTCTCTCAATGTTCGTTTAAATTGCTTACAACGGTCTTGTGTATGGTTAGTTGCGTGGTTAAGCAACTAAATTAGTAAACAAATACGAACCAGAGAAAATTCCGAAGGAATTTTCCAAATAAGCACTTGCCAAAGCAATTAATTATACACGTTGTTGTAACCAGTTTTTTAATCAACTATTTCTTGTTTTTTAACGTCAGAAACTTTTCCGTTTTCAAAGGTCAATATCAAACTATTAAATTGCCAACCAAATCCAGCGCCAGATGTTCCCAAGTCGTAAGTCCAAATATCAGTCGAATCAGCACTTTCCGAATTTCCAATCAATTCAATAACTTCAATTTTCGTTTTTCCGTTTAAAATTCCACTATTGACTAAATCATTACGCATTTCAAATCTTGAATTTTTGTCGGCAAACCATTTTTCTTTTTCAAAATCATATTGAGGTTCGTAAAATAAATAACTAAAGAAAGCCATTATAAGTCCGATATATAAAATCGGTGCAATAATTATAGTTCCTAAAATTGAAGTCCAATTTCTGGTTTTCTTATTTTTTATAAATCGCTTTAATATCCAACGTAAAATAAAAAATGTCGGTATTCCGATTAAAATTACTAGGATAGGTACTTCAGGGCTCATTCAGTTTCTCAAATTGGTTACAACGTGTTTGTGTATGGTTAGTTGCGTGGTTAGGCAACTAAGTTAGCAAACTTTAACGAACCCGTGAAAATTCCGCAGGAATTTTCGCAAGTAGTGAAGAACAAAGCAATTAATTATACACGGTGTTGCCCACAGTTATTTTTTTCGTTTTTCCCATTCCGAAATTGCTCTTTCAAAGAATTCATTCGTTTTTTCCGCGTTATCATCTACGTAAACTTTGAATTCAGAATTATCTTTTTTAATTACTTTAATGTACGAAGCATAAGTCAGAGCATCAGACAAGTCTTTTGTTATTAAGGTGTCAATTTCGTTATATTTCGCAGAGTTGATTTGGTTATTTTCCTTTCGATTTTCAGTCCAATAAGAGGCGAGTCGTTGTTCCGAAATAAAATTTCCGCTTTTTTCATTTGCACCTTGTGATGAGAACAAAATTATTCGTTCATTATTATTTATTAACCCTAATTCACGAATGTATTGTAAATCCGTTTTTGATAACTCGTTTCCGCTTTTAATTCCGCTTTCACACGAAATGAAAAATAGTAATAAAATTAATATGATAGGATTCAGTTTCATCGGTTTCCTCTAATTGTGGGCAACGTAGGTATAAACACTATTGCGTTTATATCTATTATATATTTCACTGTAAATATAAAGAATCTAAAGGATTTACAATTTTCTTCAAATGATCACTAGCTACATGAGTATATATTTCAGTAGTTTTTGTGCTTTTATGCCCTAATAATTGCTGTATATATCGTAATTCAATCCCATCCTCTAATAAATGAGTCGCAAAACTATGCCGTAGCATATGAGGCGTTACTCGCGTCATTATACCAGCACGTTTTGCCGCTTTTCTTACAACGGTTGCTACACTAGTTTCACTATAAGGCTGTCCATTAACACCTTCAAACAAATACACAGACGGCTTCCATTCCTTATAATAATTGCGTAATTGATGAAGTAAGGCTTGAGATAGCAAAGTATGTCTCTCTGTATTTCCCTTCGCACCTTTAATAGAGATTAAGTTTCTTTCACTATTTATATCATGAAGAGTAAGCTTTATAAGTTCAGAGCGACGTAAACCCGCACTATATAAAGATGCAATAATGCAACGGTGTTTTAAGTTCCCTGTACTATCAATCATGGTCTTAATTTGCCCTTTACTAAGCACTTTGGGTAATTTCTTTTCTTTACGAGGCCGCTCTATATGGTAAAATCGGTGCGGCATACCCAAAACTATTTCGTAATAAAATTTAATGGCATTGATGCTCTGGTTAATGTAAGAGTTAGATTTATTAGTACGCAACAAATAAAGAAGATACTCTCTAATAGCACGCTCATCTAATGCGTCTATAGCAATATCTGGAAAATAATTAATGAACTTTTCAAAACAGGAAATATAGGTTTTAGCAGTGTTCAAAGCGTAGTTTTTAAGTTCTAGCTTATTTAAATAGGCTTCCGGACAAATACGCCCAACAGTTTTAGCATGGTTTGTGGTGTAAGTGGCCAATATAAAAGGAACAGCGGTAACTGGTTTAGGCGTATTTTTAAAAAAGTGTGTTGTATTTACCCAAGCAACACCTTTAAAACGATTGAAAATAGCATCCAAATGCTGCTTTGTATTGGGAGTATATGCCATCTTGTACTTACTTGACCAAGCATAATCTTGTAATGAATGTGTAATGGCCTCAAGCGTAGGATCCTGTTGATGGATAATGCCTATACACCTTTTATTATCTATTAATAAATGTCGAATGGCAATGGTTCTGTGAATTTTTGAATGCATATATCAAAAATTGAATTTTAAAAAATAATAAATCGTTTATTAACCGGATAATAAACGTGTAATAATCGTATATTTACTAGTATGAATAAAAAATGTCCTGTCTGTAATCAACTAATTAAAGGAAGAAGTGATAAGCGTTTTTGTAGTGAATCCTGTAAAAGCAGCTACCATTATGAAAAACGACAAGATACCGAAGCATTTTATTTAGAAGTAGACAAGCAGCTTAAAACAAATAGAAAGATATTAAAAGCCTATAATAAAAAAGGATTTTCAACGGTAAAGAAAGAAGAATTGCTAAAGGAAGGATTTAATCCTAAATATTTCACCCATTACTGGAAAAACAAAAAAGATGATTTGTATCTATTTGTTTATGATTTTGGATTTATGAATCTCAAAAACGAAAAAAAATATCTTATCGTCAATTGGCAACCTTATATGAAAAAGTAAGCCAGTATATAATAATGAATATATTAGTCTTTAATCTTTAGTCTTTAAGTATTTTAATAATGTAGAATACAAATTTACAGAAAGGTAACTCCATAAATAGTGTATGGATAATGTGTTGATTTGTAAGTTAAACACTTTCTTTCTACAAACTATAAAACTCTGTTTTTCCCTTCTAAATTGATGAAAATAAATTAAAAATTTGATTGTCATATTTGTAGTGATTCTGGTATAAATAAATGACGGGGTTTGAAGGTAGGTGACTCAACCCAAAACCTATTGCAACCAGATAACAAAAATGGACGGCCTTTAAACATAAATGCAAACATGTCTATATTTTAAGGGGTTCGTTCTGATTTCCTTCAGGGTTCTTTCAAGAACGGTTTTAGGCTCGTATGTTTGTTTTTTAATTAATAGAAGTATCTAAATATACTGTAAAAAAGTAGCTACGCTATTCCCACCACTCCAAAACCAACAGCGTCATTGCCATGTAACACATAACGCTCCCCATTTACAAGCTGATAAAACCGTGCGCCCATAAAGGCAATCGATACACCGCTGCCATGAACAGTTTGAATGGGGGATAAGCTATAATCTTGTTTCACTGTTTCAGGGGTTAACCAAATCGGTTCACTTTCAAATAAGGAAAAAGCCAAAGTCTCAAAATCAAAGACTAAAATACCCAGCGTAATAGAAAGTAGATGAGCACCCTTAACCCAATGCACCTGCGTAGAATCTAAATCTAGAATCCTTATAGTATAGTTGGTTGCAGTATACTGATAGGAAAAGGGCAAAACGTTATTTAATGGGCAATCTGGTGTGTAGGTGAAATACTCTAATAACCTTTTACCTGAGGTGGTAGCAACTCCGTTTGCTATGCGCCGCTTTCCACGATCATGTGCTGCGTCCAGATCTTTTAGTTTTGTGAATAATGCCATCAATCGGCTGTGAAAATGTGTAAATGTATGTCCGGCATAGAAAGGATACAAACTCCGTCGAAATGCTTTATTCACCTGCGAACAATGCCCAAATTCACTCCCGTTTTCCCGCACACGCCGCATACTGGCTTTCTCTTTAATGGCCTTTCCATTAAAACCACCTCCGGCCCGTCGAGCAACTGGTTTTCCGTTTAAGTAATAAAAATTAATCCCTCCAATAGTTCCCGTTAATGGAATAATACCTTTTTGCTTTGCCATAACAACCAAATTTTAAAATGAATACAACCCGCTGTAATCGAAACATATAAAGTAAATATACTAAATAATTACATATAGGTTATAGCGTGGTTATAATATGGTTATGGCAAACTTATAATAGAGTTATAGTGTAATCTAATTAATAAACATAGCTAGTAAAGAAAGGACTACTGGAATTGTTCTATGTCGTACAACCATCAAAAACTACTTCCCAGGGCTATAGCTTTCAAGCACAGCGTTTATAGTAGGTTTTCAAGATGTAAGTTAAGATCGATAGGGTAGTAGGGTCTTTTAGCTATAACCAGAAGTTTTTGTCCATAGTTGAATGTAAGGAGGTTTGGATAAATACAGGTTTTTAAGCAGGTAGTGAGTGATGTATAGTGGTTTAAGAATTTTTTCTACCTTATTAGTTGGTAGCGAGCCACTCTTTAAGTTCTTGGAAGTTTTGTGGAGCGACGCCGTGACCTACTGGAAATTCAGAATAGACGGCTTCAATACCTAGATTTTTCAAAAAAGGTTTTGTTTTTCTCGCCCAATCCACAGGAATTACTTGATCTACACTACCGTGAGAGGTATAAATATTCAACTTGCTGAAATCATTATCGGCATAATCCTTTTTCAATGTGTCTTCATTAATATATCCGCTTAAGCCAATTACATTTTTTACTTTTTCAGGGTAACTAAGGGCTACGGAAAAACTTAAAATAGTCCCTTGGCTAAAGCCTAACAGGGTAACGTTATCTTTGTCAATATTATATTTTTCAATAATTTCATCAATACAATTCGCAATAAGATCGCGAGAAGCAATTGCTTGGTCAGTATCACTAAATTTTCCATCGGTATTGTCAAAATAAATATTATACCAAGCATTTCCGTAGGGCTGCATAGGGATGGGCGCTTTTAAGGAAATAATGTTGTAGGAATCGGGCAGTTCGCCTGCAAAAGAAAAAAGATCGTTTTCATCGCTTCCAAAGCCGTGTAACATAATAATTACAGGTGATTTTTCCGAAGAAGTTGAAGCGGGCTTAAAATTATGCTGAAGTTGTAATTGTTGTTTTTCCATATACTACAAAAATAAAAAAAGCCACTTTCATACTAAAGTAGTTAGCATTTAAAAGTGACTTACTTTAAGTTAAAATCGTTTTTATCTAATCCCAGCGAACCATTGCTGAAATTGTTCACCCAATAATGGAACTGGTTTTTTCTCACCTTGAATGGCAGATATAAGCCCTAAAATCCAAAGTACCAATAATCCAATTTGTACAATGAGTCCAACGATATAAATATCTAGCAAATTTACAAGAAGTGATAGCACCAGACCAAGAAGCATAATGCCGAGCATTTGCCTGATATGATAGGCGCCTAAAGGTGTTTTGTTATTATTGTGCATGACTAAAGCAATAATCCAACCTATGAGGGTAATATAGGCTATAATAGCAATGTTTTTGCCATTGTCAGTCGTGGTCTGTTCCATATTTTAAATAATTAGTTGTTAATACCTTATAAAGATAGGGTATCTAATCTAGAAAAGTAAACCACTCTTGAAATTTCTCACTGAAGTAAGGAATAGCCTGTTTTTTATTTAAAATAGCCATTACCAAGGAAAATGCCCATAAAAAGAAAGCAATAAACCACAGTATTTCACCAAAAAATAAATCGATATAGGCTTGTGTTACTTGCGAGATCACCAATAGTAACAGCAACCCGAACATATTTTTAATATGCCAGGTAGTAAATTCATGCTTCTTTTCTTTGTTTATGAAGAAAGCAATTAAGGTCCCTATAAAGGTAAGGTAAGCAATAATCGCCTTGGATTTTGCAGAGAGATTATCCATTTTTCTTTAGTACTAGTTTATTGTTTGCAAAAATGCCGTACCCTTTTCCTTTTAATTTTTGGTTTAAAAAAGCTGAATTTTTAGAAGTAGAAGTGATGTCATCTTCTGAAAATTTCCAGGTTTCATCTGGATTAAAAAAGGTAATGTTGGCTTTGTTTCCTTCTTCAATTGTTTCAGAAATTATTCCAAATCTGTTCTTCAACTGGTTTAGAGCTTTGATTGCTGTTTCGGTATCTACCAAACTTCGTAGAGCTCCAAAACAAGACTCCAACCCAATGCTTCCAAAGTAGGCGTGATCGTATTCTGTTTTTTTGTGCTCTACGTCAATAGGATCGTGATCGCTCGTCACGCCATCAATTACACCTTCTTTTAAGCCTTTTAGCAAAGCTTTAGTGTCTTCTTTGGTACGTAAAGGTGGCAATAATTTGTAATGCGTATCGAAATCTTCTAACAGATCGTCTGTCAATAATAGGTTTGAAATGGAAACGCTACACGTAACATCCAGACCTTGTTTTTTAGCATCTTTAATAAGTTGAACCGATTTCTTAGTAGAAATGGTCGGGATGTGCAATTTTCCACCGGTATACTCCAAAATATAGAGGTCGCGGGTAATTTGTAATTCTTCTGAAAAAGCAGGAATTCCTTTCAAACCCAATCTGGTGCTATTTATACCTTCGTTCATCATTCCATTTTTTGCTACCGAATAATCTAATGGAAACGATTGTACCAAACCATCAAAATTCTGGGTGTATTGCAATGCAATTTTTAAGAGGTTGGCATTGGCAATGGGTTTTTTATAATCATAAAATGAAATGGCGCCTTCGTTTTGCATATCAAACAATTCTGCCAGATCTTTGCTTTCACTTTTTACCGTAAGCGCGCCAATAGGGTAGAGGGACACCGCATTATTATGGGCTTGCGATTTTAAAAACTTGATATTCGACTTGCTGTCGGTAACCGGTTGGGTGTTGGCATTAACGGCCACGTGTGCAAAACCACTTTCGGCGGCTGTTTGCAGACCGTTTTGTATGGTTTCGCGCTCTTCAAAACCTGGTTCGCCAAACGATACACTGCTATCAAACCATCCTTGTGAAACGTGCAAGTTTTCTAAGGATATCTCTTTTACTTTTTTAGGGTTTTTAAGCGTTGCTGCAATTTTTTTAATGGTACCGTTTTCAATAAGTATATCCCTTTTTGTTGTATGGTGTTTACTTTGAGGATCCAGTATGGTTGCAGCTTTTATAAGTATATCCATCGGTTTTCTTTTAGTTAGCAAGCTTTGGTGTTATGAGGCTCCTTGTAATTAACATTACTTTAAAAATTTTAAAACCAGCATTTCCAGTAACAAGAACAGTACTGCAAAAATAACAAACCATTTCCAAAAACTGTTGATATTATTTGCTTCTGTTATACTATCAAAAAGTCCTGAAATAGACGTGCTGTTATTTATACCTTCCCAGTTTTCAGGATTTAGGTACTGTAAGTTGCTTTCGTTCCGGTTGTAATTATAGCTTATGTTCGTAATAAAATCCGTGTCTTTAACAATATCATAAGTGCCTGAAACAGCGGGTTCTTCAATAGTTGTTATGGCTACTTTGTTGGCTTTTGTTTGTTGCAACGGAATGAACACATTACTACTATCTTTAATTTTAAGTATTTCATCTTCCATTAACTGAATGGGGACATCAAAATTATTCTGTTTCCCGATGGTGTAATACAGATTAGGCAGCGCCAAGCTTTGTTGCGCCATATTGTAAAACGTCGGCACTATTAATGGTGAGTTTTGAAAATTAGAATTTTCCAGATTAATAGGCGCGCTTAAAAAGTAGATGTTGTTTTTCTGAAATATAAAAGGTTTTCCGTCTTCAAAAGTAAGAACAGAAGTAGCATTAGTCGTTATTCCATAGTACGAATTTACTGTCGGGTATTGAAAATTAACCACCTGTTTTTCAAACACATTTTGGTACAATGGATGATCAAAAACAATTTGTGTAATTTGTTTTTCAGCTGCAATTTTTCCGGAGAAGCTTCCCATTCCTAATGTTGCCAATAGGTTATTATAATCGGGTAGGGTAGCAGTTTCAGCGGGAATAACTAGTACACTGCCACCATTATCACTATACGACTGTATTGCGGTTACTAACGATGCTGGAATGGCCGTAAGCTCATTGATAATGATAAAATCTTGATTGGGAATTTCGTTATAATTTAAGCTATTCTGTGTTTGCTGTGTGTACTCAAATTCCTCTTGGTTGAACAACCGCTGTAAATACCCAGAATCTGTTTCGTTGATTGAAAGTACCTTTATTTTTTTGTTGAAATTGATACTGAAAAACAGATTGTTATCATAGGGTAGGTTAGGGTCTGTTATTTCTAACCTTCCTTTAAAATCGGAAGTGTTTTCGATATCAAAAATCGTAGTGTTAATGTTGTTTGCTGAAAAATCAACGGCTGTTTTAGCGACTAATGATTCTCCGTTGAAAAGAGAAACGGGAACACTTTCCGGCACATCACCACTTGCCGAAACATCTACTTTAAGCTGAATATTGTTTCCGTTTTTTGAAGAAATATAAACAGAGTCAATGGTTATGTTATTAGTGTTTACAGCCTCTAGCTGAACGGTATGAATGGTTTTGTTTTCAGGGGCTTCAGGAAAGGTTTCCTTTTGTTGAAAATCTGAAATAAGGATCAATCGTTTATCTGATGCTTCAGAATTTGAAAAAAGTTGGTTTGCTTTTAGTAGTACTTCAGAAAGTGATAATTGTCCTTGTGAATGGGAAACGGAAAGTATTTCACTTTTAAAGTCTTGTAAAGAGGCGTTTTTTCTTGTGTAATCATTAGTAAACCAACTTATTTTTTCTGAAGGTATTTGTAAGTTGTATAGTTCTTGCAAACTTCGGTTTAGCAACGGTCCATTCGTCCCTTTTGCTTGCATACTAAAAGAGTTATCAACGTATAAAACAGTCTCCTTATCCGTGTTCAACGCTGTCTTGGTAGCGGTAAACGGCTGTGCAAATGCTATAATTATGCAACCCAATGCCAAGAGTCGCAATAAAAGGGTAATCCATTTTTTAAGTTGGGAGCTTTTACGCGTTTGTATGGTTACTTTCTTTAAAAAAGCAACATTGGTAAAGTCTACTTGTTTAAAACGGCGTAATTGAAAAAGATGAATAAATATGGGGATGAGCAGTAAAAAGAGGGCGTAAAGAAGTTCTGGGTGTTGAAACTGCATCCTATTAATTATTGCTCAAATATATAAAATGCTGAGTAAACTATTGCTATTTCTTTACGGTAAAGATAAAGGTACTTCCTTGCCCAATATCTGACTCAAGAGAAATGCTTCCACCCATTTTATTGACTAGGTTTTTAACGGTTGCCAAGCCAATACCGGTTCCTTGCTTTCCTTCCCGGTCTTTCACGCCAGTGGTTTTAAAAAGCTCGAAAACATCACCTTGAATGATTTTATCAATCCCTATCCCATTATCTTGAATGGTAAATTGATGGTAATTCTTTAAACTGCTATACGTAGCTTTTATTCTTGTCGTTTCGGAAGTATTGTATTTTAAAGCATTATCCACCAAATTAAGAACAATTTGCGTAAGTGCAGCCTCATTAATATTTTTTAAAACACCTTCTGTTGGATATTCAAAAACGGCCTGTTGGATAATGAGCATTTCTTTAATTTTTTCAAAAAACTCCTTTATGTATATGTCGGTTTTTTGTTTATCCAATAGCTTATTCGCCTTATAATAACCCAATGTTCCGTCTATATATTCTTTCAGTGTATATGAGGACTCTTCAATATAATCTAGGTACGTTAAAGAGTCTTCATTAAGGTTACTTACATTTTCCTCCCGCAGCAATCTTGTTAAAGACGTAATATTTGCTAACGGCGACTTTAAATCATGTGAAACTATATGGGCGAAATTTTCAAGCTGTTTATTACGTTTTAAAAGTTCGTTTTCAGCATTTTTTAGTTGATGATTTTTCTTCCTAAGTTCTAATAAACTTACAATCTGTTCTGCTAAAGAAATAAGCGTATCGCACTGTACATTAGTGAGTTTCCTGGGAATGTAATCATACACACACAAGGTTCCTAATGCATAGCCTTCTGGGTTAATGAGTGGAACACCTGCATAAAACCGAACTTTATATTCTTTTACAATTGGGCTGTCTTTAAAAATTTCACTTTTGTGTATATCATTTACCATATAAATTTTTTGATCACTTTGAATGGCCCAGGTACAAAACGAAATATTTCTTGGGGTTTTATCCAAGGAGATACCGTAACAAGAGAGTAAATGATTGTTGGTTTTGTATATTAAAGAAACAAAAGCGATAGGCATATTACACACACTAGCTGCCAGATTTGTGATGTTATTAAAATCTGGAGTCGTCGGTGTACTAAGCAGTTTATATTCTTTAAGCGCTTCTAAACGCTCTTCTTCATTGTTTTGGGGTTGAGGAAGTTTCATAAGTTACTCTATCTACGAGGTAATTACAATAAGGGTTTTTTTATATAAAAAACGTTCTTTTTATTTACACTCTATAGAGAAGTCAAAAGTCGTGCCTTTTCCTAATTCTGAAGCAACCGATATATCACCACCAAGATTGGTAATTAATTTTTTTACTGTAGAAAGCCCAATCCCATTTCCTTTTTTACCATTTCTATCTAATGTTCCAAGGGTGGTAAATAGTTCGAATATATTAACTATTTTTTCTTTTTCGATACCCACTCCATTATCTGAAATTTTAATAAAGAGCATCCCATTTTTCTTTTCGCAATCAATATCGATAACAATTTTATCTTTATCGTTGTATTTTAAGGAATTACCAATAAGATTTATCAATATCTGCTCTAATGCTGCACGATTACAAGAGACTTCAAGATTATCTTCAGGAAGATTAATTTCGCAATCTACATTAATATTTAGCAGCTCTACAATTTCTTCAAACAAATGAAGCGTATCAAACTCTTCAAACGATTTTTGTGAAGTTTTATCACTTTCATAATGTTCTAACAACCCAGTTATATATTCGCTTAAAGTAAATGAAGATTGTTTTAAATAATCAAGGTACTCAATGCCTTGATCATCCATGCTTTCACCATATTTCTTTTTTAGAATATCTGTAGTAATAATCATATTCGCCAAGGGCATTTTCATATCGTGCGATATAATACCAGCGAAGTTTTTTAGTTGCTCATTGTTTTCTTTAAGTTCTTTTTGAAGTTTTTGTAACGCGATATTCTTTTTTCGCTCTTCTAATAAATTAACAACTTGAGATGCTAATGCTTTTAATGCATTTATTTGTTTATCGGTAAGCTCTCTTGGTTTATTGTCTAATATGCAGAGTGTTCCGAGCGCATATCCGTCTGGAGTGTAAAGCGTCACTCCTGCATAAAAGCGAATATTTTGCTCAGTTACAACAGGGTTGTCCTTAAAACGTATATCCTTAAGAGCATCTTTCACTAAAAAAACTTCAGCATTATCTACAATGGCATGTCCGCAAAATGAAGTATCTCGTGGGGACTCTTGTAAGTTAATTCCATGATGAGATTTTAAGTAATTACGATCTGCATCCATTAGAGTAATAAAGGATATAGGTACATCGCAAATACTTGCCGTTAAGGTAGTAATTGTATCAAAATCTTTTTCCGGAAGCGTATCCAGCATCTGGTAAGACCTCAATGCTGCTAGTCGTTCCTGCTCATTAGCTGGAATGGCTGGTGTTATCAAATTAATTTCCTCCTATGGGTAAAAACCCAGTTTATTCATTAAATTATAATCTTGTAAAATTACTAAAAATTTTGTTAAGATTCCTATTGAAATATTGAAAGAATAATTTAGTCTAAAACGCTTCAAAAACCCCTAAGCCAAATAAGGCAAAATCATATTTAACAGGGTCTGCCGGGTCTAATTTACGTAGAGAGTTGTCCAGTTCGGTCAAAGCCTTTGCGTCGTTTTGCTTTCGTTTTAAAAGAGAAAGGCTTCTGGCAACTCTTCCGCTATGAACGTCTAAAGGACAAGAAAGCTGAGAAGGGGATAAGCTCTTCCATATACCAAAATCTACTCCCGTACTGTCGTTACGCACCATCCACCGTAAAAACATATTAATTCGCTTTGCTGCGGAATTTTTTAACGGATCGCTCACGTGTTTTTCAGTTCGTTTTAAATGTGGAAGGCTAAAAAACACTTTTTTAAAGTGATGAATGGCTGGCTGGAGCGTATCTTCTTCAGAAAATGTAGAAAAAACACCCTCTAAACCCTTGTGTTCTTTATAGATATACTGAAGGGCTTTCATAAAATAGACCAAATCATCACTGTTGAAGGTGCGATGTACAAAGCCTAAAAGGGAATCAGCATGTTTATCTTTTGAAAAATTTAAAATATAATCGTGCGGGGAGTTACCCATTAACTGCATGAGCCGTTTCCCATTTTTAATGATGCTTTTTCGATTGCCCCACGCAATGGTTGCGACTAAAAAGCCAGCTATTTCAATATCTTCCTTTTTAGAAAACTGATGGGGTATTTGTATGGGGTCACTTTCAATAAAAAGCGGTTGATTATAGTAAGCAGCTTTTTCGTCCAAAAATCGTTTCAATTCTGCTTTTCGCATATACTATCGTAAAATTTTACCGTCTTGCATTTCGAGCATACGGTCTGCCATTTCTGCCAACTCCTCGTTATGGGTTACAATGACAAAGGTTTGCCCAAACTCGTCTCGAAGCTTAAAAAATAAGTTGTGCAAGTTTTCGGCACTTTCGGTGTCTAAATTCCCACTAGGCTCATCGGCAAGAATGATGGCCGGATTGTTAATTAAGGCTCTAGCTACCGCAACCCGTTGTTGTTCTCCACCAGAAAGTTCATTTGGTTTATGATCTTCACGGTGTGACAACCCTAAGAAAGAAAGCAACTCTTTGGCTCTTTTTTCGGCTGCAGCTTTTGGTGTTTTTTTTATGAAGGCAGGAATACAAACATTTTCTAATGCTGTAAATTCAGGTAGTAATTGATGAAACTGAAAAATAAAACCCAAATTTTCATTTCGGAATTTCGCTAACTCTTTTCGCTTTAGCGTTTTAACGTCAATCCCGTTTATTTGTAGTTTTCCTTCGTGCTTTTCTGAATTGTCAAGCGTACCTAAAATCTGCAATAATGTGGTTTTTCCTGCACCAGAAGCACCGACAATAGAGACGATTTCCCCCTTTTGTATATGAAGATCAACTCCTTTTAATACGTGAAGATCATCATAGTGTTTATGTAAGTTTTCAGCTAAAATCATGACTATTTAATAAGAACGTGAAAGTACTGTTTTGAAGACAGAAACGCAATGTTTCTTTTAAATAAGACATTAATTATTTGTTAAACGGAAATATACAAACAGTACACTTTGTAGTTTTATAAAAGAAAAAAATATATGGAAAAAGATAATAAACAAATTGTATTTGCTGGAGGATGCTTTTGGTGTACCGAAGCTGTTTTTCAACGCATTGAAGGTGTAGAATCTGTAGTCCCAGGATTTGCTGGTGGGAACATTAAAAACCCTGCCTACCGGGAAGTAGTTTCAGGTAGAACTGGTCATGCAGAAGCTGTAGAAGTAACTTTTGATGCTGCAGAAGTAAAACTGGAAACCTTACTTGAGATATTTTTCGCTACGCACGATCCTACTACGTTAAACCGACAGGCCAACGACGTAGGAACACAGTATAGAAGTGCTATATTTTATACCACCGAAGAGCAGCAACAAAAAACAGAAGATTTTATTACCTTGCTGACCGATAAAAATGTTTTTGAAAACCCAATTGTAACCGAGGTGAAACCACTAGATGCTTTTTATAAAGCTGAAATAGATCACCACGATTATTATAACCAAAACAAGCAGCAACCGTATTGCCAATATATTATCAACCCGAAAATTGATAAAATAAATAAATACTATTCCGATAAACTAAAAACTACTTAATGGCGTCCTATAAATTCTTTGAAGAGTACAATGAATCTGTCACAGATGATTTAAAAACTAATTTTTCTGAAATACTGACTAGGCTAGGGGAAGACGTAAATAGAGAAGGCGTTTTAAAAACTCCAGAACGAGCAGCAAAAGCCATGCAATTTTTAACCTCTGGTAACTCTCAAGATCCTGCGGAAATATTAAAATCTGCCATGTTTGCTGAAGATTACCACGATATGGTAATTATTAAAGATATAGAGCTGTATTCGTTATGCGAGCACCATATGCTGCCATTTTTTGGGAAAGCACATATCGCTTATATTCCCAACGGTCATATTGTAGGGCTTAGTAAAATACCTAGAATAGTAGATGTATTTGCTAGAAGATTGCAAGTGCAAGAACGTTTAACGCATGATATTTTAGAATGTATTAATGATACGCTAAAACCGCAAGGAGTTGCTGTCGTTATTGAAGCTTCGCATTTATGTATGATGATGCGTGGCGTTCAAAAGCAAAATAGTGTGACTACCACTTCAGGATTTCGTGGACAATTTGAGAAAATTGAAACTCGCGATGAGTTCCTTAAACTGATTAGCAACGACTTATCATAATTTTTGGCAGGTTTTTTGCGTTATAATTAATAAATAACCGAAAACCACTATGAAACATTCAAAATATAGAATATTAAAAAAAGGACTTATCTACGATGCCGTAGGTATGGTAACGATGTTTATTCCTTTAGTAGGGCCTTTCTTAGATATAATCTGGGCGCCTTACGCTGCTAAGAAAATGAGCGATATGTATGAAGGCGAGCAAGGAAAAATAGCTTCCATAATAGTATTTGTAGAAGAAATACTCCCAATTATAGACTTTGTACCAACATTTACGTTAATGTGGCTATATACTTATGTTTGGCAAGGGAAAAAAGATCCTGTGCCACAAACTATTGAAGTTAGGGTAAATGAGTAAAGCTAAAATATGAATTTATACAAACAAAAAACCTCTCTAATTAATTAGAGAGGTTTTGTAGTAAAAGCTTAAGCTTAACTCGAGAACAAAGTTACTTAGCTAAAACTACTCTACAGTTACATTAAAAGTGGCTTCAATATCTGTTTCACCACCTGCATCGCCTAAAGTACCATCATTTGGTTTTTTAGGTTCGTGGCGTAAGGTGAAAGTTAAAGTACCTGAGCTTGCATCTCCAGCACTTAAAATGAATTTTGTACCCAATGGGTTGTCATCGCTATCATAATTACTATATTCTGTGCTAGCATTAAGACCTCCAGCTATAGTATAGAAAAACTGGTGCTCTTCAGCTTCTTCCAAAACTTCTTCTGTGATATTCTCAGCAGGGTCTTCTGTTTCATTTAACAAAATGATGTCACCATTATATGATGTGTTTGCATTTAAGTTACCAGATACAGTAATAACCGGTTCGTTAGGTCCATCTCCGTCTAAATCTCTTGTTACTAGTGTTACGGGAGTTCCACCGTCATCTGGTGTAAGGGTTACTGTCACTGTTGTTATTATTTCCTCTTCATTTACTGGTTCCGGGTTTTCATCGTCGCTTGAACAAGCAATAAATAGTAGCGAAGCAAAAAATAATATACTTACTGATTTCAAATTTTTCATAGTTTCTGTTTAAAAGGTTTAATAATTAATTTTAAGGTTTAATAAAAAGTTTCTACCCAAGTCATCTGCGTAATAGCGCAAACGATTTAGGTAATTTCGGTAAGAGGTGTTAAATAGATTCTTTATACCCAATCCTACTGTAAGCGTCGATTTATTGTTTAGTTTAAAGTCAATACTTGAGTCGAAGTCCAAAAGGTGATATGCCTCTGGCGGTGTACTTACATCCACAATTTCTGTGGTTTGTGTTTCTGGTATGAAGACTTCAAAATTAGTATTGGGAAATTCATTTTGACGAAATACGTACTCACTTTGCAGTGATAATCTTAAAGAGTTAAGTTCAGGGTTTTGATAAACAATTCCATTTTTGGTGTTAACTGCCGGTATGCTTATTAAAGGGGTATTATTAGTACGATCATAGCCTTTAACTAATGAAAATTGATGTTCAAAGCGGAAATTTTCTGCAAAAGAATAGGATGCATCTATATCAACACCTAGCAATTCTGCATTGGTTTGTCTGTATTCCCATACTTGAAAATTACCTCTAATTGTCTGTTGTATTTCGGTAGGTTCAATAACAATAAAATCGTTAATTATATTTATGTATGGATTGATAGAAAAGCTAAAGACGTTATTTTCACGTTGAAATGTTAAGGAGAATTTATGACCAATTTCAGAATTAAATCGTAAATCACCCAATTCTATTCTAGAAGCCGAATGATGTAAACCTTCACTGAATAGCTCTGAAGGGTTTGGCGCTCTAGAGGCTAAAGAATAATTAAAAAAGAGTTTGTAATCTTCATTGAAAGAGTAGGTGGTTCCTACAGTTCCTGAAGCGTTATAGAAATTATACTCTGGGTTCGTTAAAATTTGATTGCCTAATTCTTCTACTACAATTTCAGGAAATAGCTGGTCATAGTTTCGAGATTCCCAAAAGGAAGTACGGTAGAATTTAAATACATCCATATAGGTATAATCAAAACGACCCCCGATTTCTAGTAGCCAATCATCATTCAAATCGTAATCTGCAATTAAATAAGCTCCAATTTCATACTTATCATAATCAGGGATTAAACGTCTAACACCAGTGTTTGGATCAGCAAAATTATTTTGATAACGTCCTAGAATACCCGATTTTAAGTTTAGTGAATTGGATAATTTTGATTCCAAATCGAGCATTATAGTATGAGTTTTAAGGTCCAGGTCTAAAGAAGCCTTATCTTTATCATCTCCCCGACGTATGTCATACTCCAATCTATGGTTTGCTTGAAAATCATATTGAAAGCTAAGTTTTCCTATGCTTTCAAACCTTTTAAAAGCTTTTAAACGTGCTAAATGATGTGTAACGTCTTGCTTTGGTGCATCAATGTTATAGGTGAAATCTCTAATAATTGATGGCTCTCTACTGTTAATTGCATTTATTTGGTCCTGCGCACCTCCTAAATGTGAAGCCCTCAAAATCCCTATTTCATTTTTGAATATAGAATAGTACCCTTCAATACCATAATCAAAACGATTAAGACCAATGTTAATAGAGGCGTTTCTTTCGGAAGTTCCTGTATTACTTAATATGTAATCTGGCGTCTCAAAATCCCCAAAACGTTTTAAAGTTCCTTGTACCGTGCCAAACCAGCCATTCTGATAGCTTTTAGTAAGTTGTGACGAGACGGTTGTACCTCTACCGTTTGATGCTGCTGAAAATAAAGTTTTTCCATATAGACTATCTTTTACAGGTACTTTTGCCGCTTCGGAAATAATAACGCCTCCCACAGCATCGCCACTGTATTGTAACGCTCCAGCTCCTTTTATAAGAGTTAGTTTACCAGCTGAATTAATATCTACATTTGGTGCATGTTCAGACCCCCATTCCTGGTCTTCCATTCTAACGCCATTATTAATTATAACAACACGACTGCTATGAAGTCCATTAATTAATGGTTTAACCACAGTATTACCTGTATTTAAAGAAGAAACTCCACTTAAACTATTTAAAGCGTCTCCCAATGAACCATTACTGAACTTTTCAATCTCTTCTATTGAAAGTCCACTTTGTATAAGCGTTTTAGATTTGTCCTTATACACTTTCCCATCAATAGTAATTTGATTCAGTTCTTCTAAATGATGCTCTAACTTAAAGTTTTTGGTTGTAGCACTAGAAACTTTTATAGTATACCCTTTAGTTAAACATTCAGGATGTGAAATTTGTATAGAATATTCTTGATTACACAACCCTGTTATGGTATAGTTACCATCAAGATCAGTCTGCACGGCTTGTTCCGTTCCTGCAACAATAAGTGTTGCACCAACTAACGGAGAATTATCGTGAGAGTCTTTTACAGTACCAGAAAGATTGTTGTTACAATTTTGTGATATAGCAGTAATACTGTATAATACCAGTATTACTAATGCATACGTTCGCATATATTTTAATTAAAATAAAAATTTCCTTTTATTGATTAACTAAAATTATGCGGGGGTGCTCTTAATTGAAAGTAATTTTTTTTATTTGATTGAAGTGGTAAAGGAGAAAAGTTATTTTCAACTTTAAAAGGGGGGGGTAATACTTCAAGTTCAGGATAACTCTCTGTATCATAGTTAAAAGAAGCTATGTTAAAGTGGCAAATTTGACACTCAGGACTATCTTCATGAATGTGCGTAGAAGTATCTGTGCAAACAGTTTCTTCATGCCCTTCTAAAGAATGTAAAAACTGTACAGTAATAGGCAGCAAAAAAACTACCATACATATAGTAGATGCTATTATTTGTACAATTCTATTTCTAAGAAACATATAGACTCTTCTTTTTATAAGAATTTTTCTTCAATTTGCAAATATATAAAACTATTGCCCTATTTAAAATGCAATAATTTTTTTGTGATAAATTTAGCGTTTTGTCTTTTACGGGATTTATTGTGAAGTACTATTTAATAAAACGAAATCCCATACTACGCAGCATTTTTTTTTCAAAGTTCCAAAAAAAATGAAACTCTCCAAAGAGCCAACCAAAAAAAACCAATAAAACTTGATAGGCTGGGAAAATGATTAAAATACGAACCGGCCAATAGATATACCAACCATTTTCTTCTGTAATGCCTATAGCTTCGGTTAGAGGCGCAGCAAATTTTGCTGAAGTGCTTCCAGTTATGGCAAACACAATAAAAATCACTGTAAGTTGCCAATTAGATGTGATGTTCCATCGTTTTTTTAATTTATTCATCGTCGTCCTCCAGGTAAATGTTGGTTGTATTTTTGTTGAAAATAGACAAAGTAATTGTAAAGTAGATAATTTACTTCATATCCGTAATCTGTATTGTAATCATAGTTTATTTCCTGAGGATACAGATTGGAGTTAAAGCGTTGTGGACTACGAACCCTGCTATTGTATTCAGATACAAAAAATTGATTTTTATTTTCAAGGTAGTTTAATCCATAATGTTGACGAGGAGGTTGCGTTACCAACCACGAATTAAAACCAGATTCTATAATTAAGATTTCATATTCCAAACTATCGTTTGCAATACGTATCGTGTCATTTTCGACTACTGAGGTATCAGTATTACCTTTCATAGTAGATTTTGTGGAATCGCAACTATAAACCGCTAGGGAAATTGCAATGAAAAAGAGTAGATACTTCATAAGAAACTTCTTTTTACAAAAATACTGAAAAGAGACCAAAGGGGCTGTTAAATCCGGGGAAATTAAAAAACCGTGCTTTAATTAACAAAACACGGTTTTACTATTATTTTTGCTCAGAATTATTTTCCGAAAAGGCCGCCTATCATTCCGCCTAAACCACTTTTGCTACTATTGCCTATTACCATTCCGGCAACATCATCGATAATGCTTCCGTCGTTATCTCCATCTAATAAAGATTCGATTAGAGATTGTTCTTTATCTTGTTCTTCTTGAGAATTCCCCGCCATCATATTCCCGAGTAAACTGGTTATTCCAGATTGTGAATCTACATTTTGTTGTCTCTTTTCTTTACCTAAATATCCTAGTAAAATAGGAGCCGCTACTTGTAGTATTTGCATCACCGAGTTTGAGTCCATTCCCGCTTTTTTTGAAAGGGCACCAACAACATTATCTTGAGAGCCGCCAAGTGCATGTCCTAGTATACCAAGACCATCAATTTTTGAGTCTTCATTAACACCTCCGCCAAAAAAGCCACCAAGGTTATCTAAAAGACTACCATCGTGTTTACTATTGCTTAGAGCGCTCATAAGGCCAGCGGCACCTTGTTCAGATTTGGCGTTTTTTTTCATTGCTCCCATTAAAATAGGAAGTCCCATGGATAAAACTGATGCTGTTTTATCAGCAGGTTGCTTAGCTTCATTGCTAATACCACTAATAATCTGTTTTCCCATGTCGCTGTTTAATAGATCCAATATTCCTGCCATTTGTATTTTTTTAGTTTAATTTAAATCATTCAATTTTTAAAGGTAGTTAAAATTTCTAATTCACTGGTTTGAGGATTGATACAATTTGCTCAGCAAGTTCAGTACCAATTCTATCTTGCGCTTCTTCAGTTGCTGCACCAATATGTGGGCTTAGAGAAATATTCCCGTTCATTAATACTTTAATAGCAGGAGAAGGTTCGTCTTCAAAAGTGTCTAATGCCGCAAAAGATATTTTTCCTTTTTCTAAGGCTTCTAATAATGCCTTTTCGTCTATAACCCCACCACGAGCGGCATTTATTATAGCTGCACCGTCTTTCATTTCTTTTATTTCAGCTTCACTAATTACATATTTTTTTTGTGCAGGTACGTGTAAGGTGATAAAATCACTATGTTTTATTAATTCTGAAACAGGTTCGGTTTTAATTTTAAGGGTTATTTCTTGACCATCGTAAAAGTCTAGTGTTATATCTGCTTCACCGACTTGGTTGTCACTCGCAATTACTTTCATGCCACAACCAAGTGCAATTTTAGCTACCTCGCGACCAATGCGGCCAAAACCAATAATACCAAGGGTTTTACCACGAAGTTCCTTTCCGCCCGCATAGGTTTTTTTCAATTCCTTGAATCTGGAATCTCCTTCAAGAGGCATCGTTCTATTGGCGTCGTGTAAATTTCTAACGCCTCCAAAAAGATGTGCAAAAACTAATTCAGCAACAGAAGAAGAGGAAGCTGCTGGGGTATTAATTACATGGATGTCTTTACTGCGCGCATACTCCACATCTATATTATCCATACCAACGCCACCACGACCAATTACTTTTAAGCTAGGACACGCATCTATTATATCTTTCCGAACCTTTGTGGCACTACGGACCAAAATCACATCGATATTATTTTTATTTATATAGTTTTCAAGTTGTTCTTGTGCAACTTTTACGGTTAGCACTTCAAAACCTGCATTTTCAAGGGCTTTTACGCCGCTAGTTGAAATTCCGTCGTTTGCTAAAACTTTCATATTTTCTTAATTATTTTGTTTTGGTGGTAGCTGAGCGAAGTCGAAGCCACCTTTTATTATGCTTTTCGTTCTAATTCTTTCATCGTATCTACTAACACCTGAACACTTTCAAGCTCTAAGGCGTTGTACATCGAGGCGCGATAGCCGCCAACACTTCTGTGACCGTTTAAGCCGTTAATTCCAGCATCTTGCCAAAGTGTGTCGAATGTTTCTGCTAAGCTTTCATCGGTTAAATTGAAAGTTGCGTTCATTGTAGAACGATCTTCTTTATTGGCTACAAAACCAATAAATAAAGGATTTCTATCTATTTCAGAGTAAATTAAATCTGCTTTTTTGTTGTTTATTTTTTCAATTGCTGAAATCCCGCCTTTTTCTTTCAACCATTCCATAGTTAGCATGGAAACATATACTGCGAATACGGCAGGCGTATTGAACATACTGTCTTTACTAATATGCACATTGTAATCCATTAATGATGGAATAGTGCGAGAGACCTTTCCTAAAACGTCTTCTTTTACTACAATTAGTGTAGTTCCTGCAGGCCCCATATTTTTTTGAGCTCCCGCATAAATAATACTGAATTTTGAAAAGTCTAATTGCCGTGAAAAGATATCGCTACTCATATCACAAACGATAGGAGCATTGGTTTTTGGAAAGCTTTTTATCTGTGTTCCAAATATGGTATTGTTACTTGTGCAATGAAAATAATCAATACCTGAAGGAATTGAATAATTTTTTGGTATATAATTGAAATTTTGGTCTTTAGATGACGCTATTTCAGCTATTTCTCCAAATAATTTTGCTTCTTTAATTGACTTGCTAGACCATGTTCCCGTATTGAGATATGCGGCTTTATTTTCCAATAAGTTATACGCTATTCGTAAAAACTCCATGCTAGCACCTCCTTGAAGAAAAAGTGCTTTATAGCCTTTATCTTGAAGTCCCAAATGCTCCAAAGCTAATGTTTGAGCACGCTCCATGACGGCTACAAAATCTTTACTTCGATGCGAAATTTCAATTAGTGATAAATCTAAACCGTTAAAATTTAAAATTGCTTCGGACGCTTTTCGCAATACCGGTTGCGGTAAAATGCATGGCCCGGCACTAAAATTATGTTTTTTCATAACAGAGTATTTACTACAAAGATGCTAATTCTGAACCCATTGTTGGTTAATTTGCTATTAATTTATTAAGATAGTTTCAACAAAAAATCTACTGTATCCACTCCGTCGGCATAATCCCAAAGTTCTGGGTTTTGCGCTGTTCCGAAGGGGATTTCATTATCAATCCCTGTATTTGAAACAACTGCTTGAATTTTATCAGCTTCTTCTTTCAGTTTTTTCTTTACATCTTCAAGGTTAGAATATTTTTCATAAAAAGTTACTGAAATAGGCGAGGAGTAGCCCGTGTCTTCTTTTAATAATAAATATTCATTATCTAAGAGTTTTATGTCACTCATTAAGTAAACAGCCTTGTTATAATCGTAGTTATTTATGTACTTGTGATTATTTATAACGTGTTTCCATGAAAACATTCCGTTGAAAAATTTATCATAATCGTAATCTTCAGGTAGGTATATTTTTGAAATATTACGGCACCCTAATCCGAAATAACGAAATATATCATCGGCTAGAAACTCCATTTCTTCATTGGTTTCGTTTCCTGTTAATACAGCGACTGAATTTCTGTTCTTACGAATGATGTTTGGATATTTACTGAAATAATACTCAAAATATCGCGCGGTGTTGTCACTTCCAGTAGCGATAACAGCATCGAAACTAGTTAACCTTCCTTCGGTAAAATCAATAAGGCTTTTGAACTCTGGTTGAACTGAAATCAAGTATTCCGCTAAGAAGGGTAGTAACTGCTTATCATTTGAAGATAGTTTTGCGAGAACTTTGTTTCCGGTTATTAAAACTGATAAAAAATCGTGAAACCCTACTAACGGAATATTTCCCGCCATAATTATAGCGACGGTTTTCGGCTTCGTTTCTGGAATAGTATACTTAGATATCCATTTATTGATATTGTTTTCGGTTAGAGCTTCTGCCCAACTTTTAAACGTAAAATGTAGGTTATCTTCCGTAAACCAGCCATTATGATGTTTTGCAGCACGTATTTTCTGCTGCATTTCAGAAAAAAAAGCATCATTATTTAAAACATCTTCTTTTTTCACGGGTGTTTCAGAAGAAAATTGTTCTAAAAATTTTCCTAAAGCGCTAAAAGCGTTAATTCTTTGATGTAATTGCATACTTTTTTGGAGTTGCCCTTTTTAGGCGTTAAATTTGCGCAAAGTTAGAAAAAGAAAACCGATGGCAATTATAATAACAGACGAATGTATCAATTGTGGTGCTTGTGAGCCGGAATGTCCTAATACTGCTATTTATGAAGGAGCAGACGATTGGCGTTATGCAGATGGTACCGATCTTGAAGGCAATGTAGTGTTGCCTAACGGAAAAGAAGTAGATGCGAACGAAACGCAAGAGCCCGTTAGCGATGAACTTTATTATATAGTGGCTGATAAATGTACCGAGTGTAAAGGGTTTCATGATGAGCCACAATGTGCTGCAGTATGCCCTGTAGACTGTTGTGTGCCTGATGAAGACAATGTAGAAAGTGATGAAGAGCTACTAGGAAAACAGAGTTTTATGCACCACGAATAACAACTACAAGATACATACAAAATAAAAATGCCTGCAAATCAATTGCAGGCATTTTTCATTATAGTAGTTTGTATTATTGACCTACTTTATAGATATTTTTTACGACTACATCGTTTTTAGCGTCGTACTTTTCTACTACAAAATCGCCATTGGTATTAAAATATCCAAACGATTCTTCTCCGTCTTGCGACATAATGTAATAACCGTTTTGAGAAGAAGGCTTAATAATCGCATATTCCTTGTGAGTAGCTTGGTCCTGAACGGTCATCAAACGGTAGCCGTCTTTATCTTTTTGATTTATAAACTTATAGCGGTTGCCTTCATAGCCGTAACTTACATCTGTTTTAACTTTTGGATTTTTCATGACAGTTGAAAAATTAGTCTTATCTGCCGACTCATTTTTCAATTTCAACGCCTGATCTTTGGTTTTCTTTACTTTTTTTGTTTTTACATCAACTTTTTGATTAACCCCTTCATTGAATTTAACGTAGGTCTTGGTTGTGGTGGTTTCGGTTTCTTCGTTTTTGTTTTTGTTGTCTTGTGCGAAACCAGTTGTAAAAGCTGCTAACGTGAAAACCATGAGTATCTTTTTCATAAGTAGAAGTGTTTAGTTATAAGTGTTTTGTTTAAAGTTAATTCTAAAAATAAAGGCTGTAAATGTTAATTACCGAAAATAGAATGATAATAATTTGCCATTTTTTTTTGTATAAATCCGCTTACTATTAAAATTATCTTAAATTAAAAGAAATATACTATTTTTATATAAGTAAACTTGAATTTATGCCAATTTGGTTACATATACTTATAATTATTCTTTTGGTGTATATAGTTGTAAGTGTACTACTTTATTACCTTCAAGATTATTTTTTGTTTCAACCTGAAAAGTTACCTAAGGATTTTCAGTTTTTATATGAAAACCAGGTGGTTAAAGAGTACAATTTAAAAACAAGGGATGGAGCAGTTATTAACGGACTTCACTTTAAAGTTGACAATCCTAAAGGAGTAGTGCTGTATTTAAAAGGTAATTCAAAAAGTATTAAAGGGTGGGGAAAGTATGCCGTTGATTTTACGAGCCAACAGTACGATGTAATTATGGTAGATTATCGTGGTTTTGGGAAAAGCATAGGAAAAAGGTCTCAAACGGCTATTAAGCGCGATTTACAATTTGTGTATGATAAAATAAGTAAGATAGTTTCAGAAAAAAATATCATACTTTATGGTCGTTCATTGGGGTCTGGTTTTGCCACCAAGCTAGCTTCTATGAACAACCCCAAGTTATTGATCCTCGACGCTCCTTATTATAGTTTAACCAAGGTTACGGGGCGGTATATGCCTTTTATGCCGCTTTCTATTATTCTGAAATATCCCATGCCAACTTACAAATGGCTTAAATATGTAGAATGCCCAATACATATAATACATGGTACAAACGATAAACTAATACCTTTTAAAAGTAGTGTGAAGCTCTCTAAGATAAAATCTAAAAAAACCACCCTTTATCCTATTATTGATGGTGGTCATAAAAATATGAATACTTTTAAATCCTATCATCAAACTCTATATCGTATTCTTGATCCTAAAAAAAGAACTATTGACTATTCTGCGACTAGTCTAAAAGTTGAACACACAGCAAAAAAGTAATATGCGAACGTTTTTAAAGGGATTATTAATTGTATTTTCGGGTTACATTATAATCATGTTTGGTATGTATCTATTACAGGAAAAGTTGATTTTTTTACCTACCGAATTGCCTCAGGAGCACACTTATACCTTTGAGCAACCCTTCACTGAATTTTTTTTGGAGGCTGAAGATGGAGCGCGTTTAAATGCCTTGCATTTTGAAGTGGAAAACCCCAAAGGTGCGATTCTGTACTTTCACGGAAACGCCGGCAACTTAGATCGATGGGGCGAAATAGCTTCTTTTTTCACACAGTTTAATTATGATGTTGTGGTGATGGATTATCGTACGTATGGTAAGAGCAGCGGGAAACTTTCGGAAAAATCACTTTATAATGATGCTCAATTATTCTACAATTACCTTTCAAAGCGTTATTCAGAAGACAAAATTTCGGTTTATGGTAGGTCGCTAGGCACCACTTTTGCTGCCTATGTGGCATCTGTAAATCAACCTAAAAAATTAATCTTAGAGACTCCTTTTTACAATATGGCAGATGTTGCCAAAAAACGGTTTCCTTTTTTGCCAGTTAAACAATTGCTTAAATATCAGTTCTTGACAAATACATTTATAGATAATATAAATTGTTCTGTAGTATTTTTTCATGGTACCGATGATAGCATTGTACCTTACGTATCTGGTAAAAAGCTATCTGAAAAAGTGCTAAAGGAAAACCTTAATTTTATTACAATTTCAGAAGGTAACCACAATAACCTCATTGATTTTGAAGAATATAAGAGAGCGATAGCAAAAGTTTTTCAATAAAAAACCCCGGCTTTTACCGGGGTTTAACTTGTTTTCTATGCTATAAAGTTGTTAATCATCTTTTTTAAGCCTTGACATACCTTCTGGTCTACTTTCTAGTTCCATACGGCGCTTTTCAAGCTTTTTTTGCATTTCCATCTTTTTTTCTTGAAGCATTTGGCGTTCTTTTTCTGCTTTTGCTTTTTGAGCAGCGATGGAGGCTTTTAGTTCTTCACTTTTCCTATTCATATTTTCCTGCATTTTCTCTGCATTTCCGGCATCAATAGAAACGTTGTCTGCAACTACTTTTTCAGTGTTATCAGATTTTGAAGTAATAACTTTAGAGTTTTGATCTTCCTCAGTAGTTCCTTCCACCTTTACAACTTCATTATCCTCTTTTACTTCTTGAACCACTTTCGTGTCAACTTTTGTGTCTTTTACTGTTACTTTCTTAGTAACTGTTTCTTTTTGAACATTTTTGTTTTCTTGTGCGTTAACAGAAAATGTAACAAATAAAACAGTTATAATTGAATACAATACTTTTTTCATGATATCATTGATTGTTTGGTTAATACATTGTAAATCTAGGATATAATGTGTTAAAGTAAAGATAATGGGCAGCTAAAATTTTCCCATATTTTATTTATAAAAGGGGTTAATAAATTCTTCTAATTGTCCGTTAATAGTGTATATTTGCGCCCAAATTATATAAACATGAAAGCAGGAATTGTAGGATTGCCAAACGTAGGTAAATCAACCCTTTTTAATTGTCTATCGAATGCCAAAGCACAAAGCGCTAACTTTCCGTTTTGTACTATTGAGCCTAATATTGGTGTGGTAAACGTTCCAGATAACAGATTGGTTAAATTGGAAGAATTGGTGAATCCACAACGAGTACTGCCAGCAACTGTTGAAATAGTTGATATTGCCGGTTTGGTAAAAGGAGCCAGCAAAGGTGAAGGTTTGGGGAATCAATTCTTAGGAAATATTCGAGAAACCGATGCTATTTTACACGTATTGCGTTGTTTTGACAATGATAATGTGGTTCATGTTGATGGAAATATCAATCCTGTTCGTGATAAAGAAACCATTGATATTGAATTGCAGCTGAAAGATCTTGAAACTACTGAAAAGAAACTAGATAAGGTAAAGAGAGCTGCTAGAACCGGAAATAAAGAAGCTCAGAAAGAAGAAACAGCTTTACTGAAAGTTAAAGAAGGATTGGAAGCTGGAATTTCAGTAAGAGCTATTGAGTTGACTGATTCGGAAAGAGAAGAATTTATTGACCAAATTCAGTTTATAACAGACAAGCCTGTTTTATACGTTTGCAATGTAGATGAAGATGCTGCGGTTTCTGGAAACGAATATGTAGAACAAGTAAGAGAAGCGGTTAAAGAAGAAAATGCTGAAGTGATTGTGTTAGCTGTAGGTACCGAAGCTGATATTACTGAACTAGAAACTTTCGAAGAACGCCAGATGTTCTTGGAAGACTTAGGTCTAGAAGAGCCTGGTTCAGCAAAATTGATTCGCAGTGCTTATAAATTACTAAATTTAGAAACCTATTTTACAGCAGGTGAAAAGGAAGTCCGAGCTTGGACTGTCCCAATAGGCTCTACCGCTCCACAAGCTGCAGGTGTCATCCATACCGATTTTGAAAAAGGATTTATCCGTGCTGAAGTGATTAAGTATAACGATTTTGTGACCTATGGAAGTGAAGCGAAAGTTCGTGATGCAGGAAAACTAGGAATAGAAGGGAAGGAATACATTGTTAAAGATGGAGATGTAATGCATTTTAGGTTTAATGTATAAAAGATTAAACTTTTCTAAAACGTCATTTGAATCCCAATACCTCTATAGACATCTCCAGTGGCAGACATTCCAGCGCTTGGAACTACTTTAATAACACTGTCATTTGTTTTGTGTAATTCTGGTACAAAATATCCAGTAATTGCCCCAAGACCATAGCCCAAAAGAGCATCTGTTAAAAAATGTTGTCCAGCTTTAATTCTAAAATATCCGACAGCAGCAGGTATTGTGGCCGCTCCAGCCCAAACCCAAACTTTTGCGGGGCTATCCGGATTAAAATCGCTATACACTTTTGCTGCAAAAAAGGTAGCAGTTGCTGCTGCTGCAATGTGACCCGAATAAAAAGATCGCTGACCATTGTTAATCAGTCTTCTTTCAAGGGAAACATTCTCATTATATACATATGGGCGAGACCTATTTACTAAACCAGCGGTAACTGTATATAAACCAGCTGTAGTGGAGAGGCTTTCTAAATACAAACCTAGTATTTGTGCGGTATGTTCGTTTACATTATCATCAAAAAGTAGTACAAAAGGAGATGCAAAAGACATAGCAAAAGGTATATTACTTTGTCCAATAGCAGCCTCCGAATTATAACCTACAGCCCATTTATCAATAAAATTGATGTTATCTTGGTTGTCAACTTCTCGTTGCAGTTCTGCTTCAGTGAGATCATCTTTTCCAATAATTAATGAATAGCCTGTAACAGTTGTTCCTAATGCAGCACCAGTCCAGATTCCATCACGAACCCAATCCCATTCATAAGGAGAGTCTTTCGTTTGTGAAAAGGTTGTAAAACTGATCAGTATTAACAGTAGAGTAGTTGCGGTTTTTTTCATAATTATTAAATATATATTATAATAAAACAACCTGTTTTCTTTTAACATTTTGTTAAATGGATTTTATAAAACTATTCAGAAATTTTTGCCAAATAATAGCGGTGCAATGATTTTATTAAGATTTTATACTGCAAATTAGAAATTTATTTATTCGTAAAGTTTTAATCGATTTTTTAATTGAAACAGCTCGGTTTCCATCATGCGCATTCGTTTTACTAGGTTGTTCAAGGCATCAATTCCTTCTAGGTTAATACCAAGCTCTTTGTGCAGCCGAAACATACGTTCTATTTCAGTTATGTCATCTTCGGCAATTTCAGACTCGTTTTTGGTTACCTTAACTTCAATAAAACCGTATTGCTCTAAAGATTGAATAAAATCACGATCTATATTCGTCTGTTTGCAATACGTGCTTACTTGTATATATTTAGAATGTGCCATAATTAACGTAATTTAGAAAGTTTGGTGAAGAGTTCTTTTTCTTCTTCAGAAAGGTTTTTAGGAAGCGTAACTTTATAAGTGATAAATAGATCGCCAAATGCCCCCTCATTTTTATACACCGGCATTCCTTTTTCTTTCAGTTTTACCTTGGTTCCGGTTTGGGTTTCGGGTTTGATAGTCAATTTTACTTTTCCCGTTAACGTATCAACAGTTTCTTTTCCTCCCAACAGTGCGGTGTACAAATCAATTTCATGAGTTTGATATAAATTTTTACCAACTCGTTTAAACTGAGTATTGTTAATAATTTCGAATGTAATGTAAAGATCGCCTTTGGGACCGCCACCAGCACCTTCTCCGCCATAACCTTTAATTTTAATTGATTGTCCGTCTTCAACTCCAACGGGTATGGTTAAGCGTATTTTCTTTTCGCCTAGGTTTATGGTTTGTTTTTGTGAAGTCAATATATCGGTAAGATTAAGGCGTAGAGTCGCGTTAAAATCTTGTCCTTTAAATTGGGCGTGGGTGCGTTGTCTTCCACCTGAAAAACCTCCTCCACCAAACATGGATTCAAAAAAGTCTGAAAATTGACTGTCATCAAAATTTCCGCCCCGTGAAGTGTAGGTGCGTTGTTGGCTACCACCAAAACCGCCAGAAGCTTGTTGTTTGCGTTGCGCTTCTTCATACGCATCAGCGTGCTCCCAATCTTTACCGTATTTGTCGTATTTCTTTCGTTTTTCAGGATCACTTAAAACCGCATTCGCTTCATTTATACGTTGAAACTTTTGCTGCGCTTCTTTATCATCCGGATTTATGTCGGGGTGATACTTACGTGCCAACTTACGATATGCTTTCTTTATTTCGGCTGCAGTTGCACCTTTGCTAAGCCCCAAAACTTTATAGTAATCAATAAACTCCATAGTCTGATTTCGAAATTTCTATTAAGTTATAAAAAACAATTTAAGTCATCTAAATGAACTCGTTTTTTTGTAATAATTTTAATATTTTCGACAACGGTAAAAGGGTAGTAATGTTTCAGAAATTAGCTATTCAGATTTTACTAACAATGCCGTATAAATTATTGTTAATTACTTTCGCCTTTTCAGGTTTAAAAATTGATGCTTAAACCCTATATTTAGGGCATATTCAGGAAATTTTATGTCAGATACAAAATACACAGAAGATAATATTAGGTCGTTAGACTGGAAAGAGCACATCCGCATGCGTCCTGGAATGTATATTGGAAAATTAGGTGATGGTTCGTCTCCAGATGATGGTATTTATATATTGCTTAAAGAAGTGATAGATAACTGTGTGGACGAGTTTGTAATGGGTGCTGGTAAAACTATTGAGGTGCGCATAAAAGACCAAGAAGTAAAAGTTCGGGATTACGGTCGGGGCATTCCATTAGGGAAAGTAGTCGATGTGGTGTCAAAAATGAATACTGGTGGTAAATATGATACCCGTGCTTTTAAAAAATCTGTAGGATTAAATGGGGTTGGTACCAAGGCTGTAAATGCATTATCTGCTTTTTTTAAAGTAGAATCGGTACGTGATGGACAACACAAATCGGCAGAGTTTAGCCTAGGTGAGCTTAAAAACGACCCAGAAATTGAAGATTCTGGTAAACGAAAAGGTACTCGTATCGAGTTTATACCCGATGAAGCTATTTTTAAAAACTTCAAGTACCGAAACGAATACGTAGAAAAAATGCTGAAAAACTACGTATACCTTAACCCAGGACTTACTATAGATTTTAATGGTGAAAAATTTAAATCTGAAAACGGACTTAAAGATCTTTTAGAAGATAAAATGTCCAAAGAAGACATGTTATACCCCATTATTCATTTAAAGGGAGAAGATATTGAAGTGGCTATTACCCACAGTAAAACCCAGTATAGCGAAGAATATCACAGTTTTGTAAACGGACAGAACACCACACAAGGAGGTACACATCAAGCCGCTTTTAGGGAAAGTATTGTGAAGACTATTCGTGAATATTACGGTAAAAATTACGAGTCTAGCGATGTACGAAAATCAATTGTTTCGGCAATTAGCATTAAAGTAATGGAACCTGTTTTTGAAAGCCAGACCAAAACAAAATTAGGTTCTACCGATATGGGTGGAAATTTGCCAACTGTACGCACCTACATAAATGATTTTGTAAAAAAATATTTAGATAATTACCTACATAAAAACCCAGAAGTTGCTGATGCCATTCAGCGAAAAATAATTCAAGCCGAGCGGGAACGTAAGGATTTAAAGGGCATCCGAAAATTAGCGCGTGATCGTGCTAAAAAAGCCAGTCTTCATAATAAAAAGCTAAGAGACTGTAGAGTGCATTTAGGCGATATGAAAAAAGAACGCCGCCTAGAAACAACGCTTTTTATTACCGAGGGGGATTCAGCGAGTGGTAGTATTACAAAAAGTCGTGACGTGAATACACAAGCTGTTTTTTCACTAAGAGGAAAGCCGCTCAATAGCTACAATATGAGCAAGAAGATTGTGTATGAAAATGAAGAATTTAATCTGTTACAAGCTGCGTTGAATATAGAAGACTCAATGGAAGATCTTCGCTATAACAATATTGTAATTGCGACCGATGCCGATGTAGATGGAATGCACATTAGGTTGTTGTTAATTACGTTTTTTCTACAGTTTTTTCCTGAATTAATAAAGCAAGGCCATTTGTACATATTGCAAACTCCATTATTCAGGGTTCGTAATAAAAAAGAAACCATTTATTGTTATTCTCCAGAAGAAAAGAGAAACGCCCTTGAAAAATTGAAACCCAAACCTGAAACAACACGATTTAAAGGATTGGGTGAAATTTCACCTGATGAATTTCAGCATTTTATTGGTGATAATATTCGGTTAGATCCTGTCATGTTAGACAAAGCAATGAGCATTGATGAATTGTTGAAGTTTTACATGGGCAAAAACACTCCAGATAGGCAGGAGTTCATTATTGAAAACCTTAAAGTAGAGTTGGATGAAGTTGAACCAGCATCATAACAGTAGGGTGAAGATGAAGAAAGTAACACCTTTGTTATTATGTATTTTGCTATTTATTTTTGCTTATTGTAGTAAAGACAATTATAGTGATTGTGCTCTTGTTTCTCCAATAGAACCAATAGCATATATATCAATTGAAGATAGTGAAGGTGCTTCTCTTTTAGGCGAAGATAATGTATACAAACCTTCTGAAATAACATTGACAAGAGGTACAGATACCCTTTCTTTAGATTTTTCTGAAGGCAATAATAAAATGGCTATTGTTCTTTTTTTTGAGCAATTCGAATCTGAAAAAGACTATTTTTTGAACCTGAATGATGATGAAACCGATATACTAAACCTAAACTTAAAGCTAAATCCAGGTAAATGTTTTGATGTACTATCGATTGAAAAATTTAAATTGAACGGCGAAGAAATACAGCCTGAAAACGGAGCGTATACTATTCAGAAATAAAAATTAAACCAATGCTGTGCGAGCAGCCCAATATTAATACATGGCGGAAGAAAATACCCCAAACGAAGAAGAATTAAACCCACAGGAGGAACCCACCGAAAACAGTGAAACCATCACGAAAGTCACGGGTATGTACCGCGACTGGTTTTTAGATTATGCCAGTTATGTGATTTTGGAGCGTGCTGTTCCTGCGATAGAAGACGGTTTTAAACCTGTACAACGGCGTATCATGCATTCCATGAAAGATTTGGATGATGGTCGCTATAACAAAGTTGCCAATATTGTAGGACATACCATGCAGTATCACCCTCATGGTGATGCCAGTATTGCCGATGCAATGGTGCAAATTGGTCAAAAAGACCTCTTGATTGACACCCAAGGTAACTGGGGAAATATTTTAACAGGAGACCGGGCAGCAGCTTCCCGATATATTGAAGCACGACTTTCAAAATTTGCCTTAGATGTAGTTTATAACCCAAAAATAACCGGATGGCAAGCTTCGTATGATGGTCGTAAAAAAGAGCCGATTAATTTACCGGTAATGTTTCCGTTATTGTTAGCTCAAGGAGCTGAAGGTATTGCAGTGGGGCTTTCTACAAAGGTACTACCACATAATTTTATTGAGTTAATTGATGCTTCAGTTAAACACCTGCAAGGAAAACGTTTCCAGTTAGTTCCCGATTTTCCAACGGGAGGAATTATGGACGCAACGGACTATAAAGATGGGGTTCGCGGGGGTAAAATAAGAAGCCGTGCAAAAATAAGTCAATACGATAAAAACATACTGGTTATTACCGAAATACCGTATGCGACCACAACTTCTTCTTTAATCGACTCCATTTTAAAAGCCAATGAAAAAGGAAAGATAAAAGTTAAGAAAATTGAAGATAATACGGCTGCCGAAGTGGAGATATTGGTACATATTCCAAATGGTATTTCACCGGACAAGACGATTGATGCGTTATATGCTTTTACCAGTTGTGAAAACTCCGTCTCACCCTTAGGCTGTGTTATTGAAGACAATAAACCACTGTTTGTAGGGGTTTCTGAAATGCTCCGTCGTTCTACCGATAGAACTGTAGAACTACTTAAAAGTGAGTTGGAAATCAAACTCGATGAATATGAAGAACAATGGCATTTTGCTTCCTTAGAGCGAATTTTTATTGAAAATAGAATCTATCGTGATATTGAAGAAGAAGAAACGTGGGAAGGCGTAATTAAGGCAATTGACGAAGGATTAAAGCCGCATATTAAGCATTTAAAACGCGCCGTGACCGAAGAAGATATCGTCCGGTTAACCGAAATTAGAATTAAGCGAATTTCAAAATTTGATATTGATAAAGCACAACAAAAAATTGATGCGCTGGAAGATAACATTGCTGAAATAAAGCATCACTTAAACAATCTTATTGAGTACGCAATAGATTACTTTAAACGGCTTAAAAAGGATTATGGTGAAGGAAAAGAGCGTAAAACTGAAATTCGTGTTTTTGAAGATATTGAAGCCACAAAAGTTGTAATTAGAAACACAAAACTATATGTAAATAGGGAAGAAGGTTTTATTGGTACAAGTCTTCGTCGTGACGAATATGTTACTGATTGTAGTGATATTGATGACATCATCTGTTTTACTGAAGAAGGAAAGATGGTAGTCACGAAAGTTGATACAAAGACTTTTATCGGTAAAAATATTATTCACGTAGCTGTCTTTAAAAAGAAAGACAAACGACGTATTTACAATATGATTTACCGCGACGGAAAAAACGGAACTACGTATGTAAAACGCTTTTCAGTCACTTCGATGACGCGCGATCGTGATTATGACCTTACACAAGGCAACAAAGGAAGTAAAGTGCTATATTTTACTGCAAACCCTAATGGCGAGGCCGAAGTGGTCACAATCCTTTTAAGACAAAAAGGAAACATTAAAAAATTAAAATTCGATCTTGATTTTGCTGATCAAAATGTAAAAGGAAGAAACTCTAAAGGAAATATTGTTACAAAGTATCCTGTTAAACGAGTTGAATTGAAGGAAAAAGGGCTTTCTACTTTAAAACCCAGAAAAATTTGGTTTGACGAAACTGTTAAACGACTTAATATGGATGACAGAGGCGAACTATTAGGGCAGTTTAGAAGTGAAGATAGGTTGCTGATTGTAAACCAAGATGGAACTGTTAAAACGGCGGTACCTGAACTTACGTTACGTTTCGATGACGATATGATCGTACTTGAAAAATGGGAGCCTAAAAAACCGCTCTCTGCTATATATTGGGATGGCGAAAAAGAACTGTTTTACGTAAAACGCTTTTTAGTAGAAAATCCTGACAAAGAAGAAGTGATTATTTCAGACCATCCAAAGTCTTATCTCGAAAAAATATTCACGGAGTATCGTCCTATGGCCGAAGTAGTTTTTGTGAAGCAACGTGGGAAAGAACGGGAAGATAATTTAGAACTGAACTTGGAAGAATTTATCGCTATTAAAGGCATAACAGCTTTAGGAAACCAATTAACTAAAGAAAAAGTCCTTGAAATTAACACATTAGATGCGTTGCCTTACAACCCTCCGAAAGAGGTTTCTACGAAAGATATAGATGTAATTGATGAAGAAGCTGTTTCAGAAGGGGGAAATGATTCAGATGGAGAAGGTGATGATGGAGAAGGACAAACTTCTTTATTTGAATAAATAAAATTAGAGCATTCATGGCAAGTTTATATCAAGAGTTTAAAAATTTTGCTATAAAAGGCAATATGATCGATATGGCGGTCGGGATCATTATTGGTACCGCCTTTAATAATGTGGTTAGTACATTGGTGAAAAAAGTGGTGATGCCGCCGCTTTCTTTACTTACCGATGATGTTAGATTGGGCGATAAAAAATACATTCTTCGTCAAGCTGCCGAAGGAGTTGATGAAGTCGCTATTGGTTATGGAGAGCTTATGGAGGTTTTAATTGATTTCCTTATTATAGCTTTTACAATTTTCGTGGTCATCAAGTTTATTAATCGCTTTAAGAAAAAATCTGAAGACCCTAAAAATAAAACGGTGGAAACCCCTAAAAACATTGAGTTACTTTCCAATATTGAAAAACTGATGGAGGAACAGAACGCTATGTTAAAAGAGAAATGATGCTAGATGCACGCTGACAGGTGCTTGACGAATGCTGCTGGGTGTTGTTTTCTCGCGATGTCACAAAGATACCAGTAGAATGTGTTAGAAACGTTTTTAATTCTACTGCTTACTGTCTACTGCCTACTTAACACTGCTTTCTACCTTAGTAGCAGTTCCTTTTTGTTTTTTTTCTTGTCCCACAATATTGTATTCAAAAGTATATTCATCGCCATCAGTAGTTAAAATTTTCATGTGAATGGCCTTTTCTTCAGCACGATTTTTAGGGTTAATTTTCTGCACAATGTATTCACAATCATTAATCCATCGTACGCTTGATGTATCTGCTTTTCCTTGATAGTAGTCTATTTCTATCGAGTCGTTACGCATAAAAGTGGTTGTCTCAAGCTCAGTGCCCACTAATGCTTTAAACTCAAAAGTTCCATTTTTAAATTTTTTGCAGTTTCTTTCAGGCTGATAGCAGCCAACTAAAATAAATAACAGGAAAATTGAGGAGAGTAAACGCATAAAATTAGTTTCTATGCAAATTTCCGCATTTTAAAACAATTTCGAAATGCTTTATTAAGAATTATTAGTAGATAATTGCTGATAAAATAGGAGCTTTTAATTTTCGTAGGCTTTAAAGCTTCCATCTTTATAGAAAATCACGATTTTATCTATTTCAGTTTCTTTGCCAAGCGTATCCTCTTCACGAAAAGTTTCTTTAGGTGTATTACTTATTGAACTCTTTTTTATATCAACAACTGGTTTTTCGTTTTCTTTTTGTGTAGGGAAGGAGCCTTTACCATTTAGTAACCAATATAATTCTACTTCTGGAAATTTCTGAACAACTTGCATAACAAATTCTAAACTGGGTTTATTTCTACCCGAAAGTAAATGCGAAATAGTAGAGCGGTTAAAGTCTATCGCTTCAGAAAAAGCAGTAGCAGATAACCCATAAAAATCCATGATTTTTTCAAGCCTTTTAGTAAAATCTTCACTGTTTACCATTGTAACGTAATTCAAAACATTGTATCGTTTACAAATGTAAAATATTACGATAACAACACCAAATTAAACATTGTAAAAGCTTTTTTATTCTAAAGTTTAAGATTATATAACGATGCGTAAGTAACTGAAATAATGATATTTGTACTTTTATATATAAATGAGTGTTAAATTAACTTGAACCACATCGGTTTAAAGCAGTTATTTGTTTACAAGTGTACCCATATTTAAATATGTTTCTTGTTTACGGCTGTAAACAAAGGGTTGTTTAACTTTGTCAACAGAATTAAAGTTATGACAATAGAAGAAGCATATCAATCCTATTTCTTAGCTCCTGTTAAAGGACGTTACATTACCTTAAAAGATGTAATGCCGCTTATAAAAAACAATTCAGAAATTGTAATTTATAAAACGGGGGTTTCAGAAAAAGGAAAAGAAATTCCTGTTTTAAAAATAGGAAATGGAGCTAAAAAGGTTTTGGCCTGGTCACAAATGCATGGAAATGAATCGACGACCACAAAAGCAGTTTTAGACTTTTTAAAATTTATCGATCAAAAAGAACTGTTTCAGAAAGAAAAAAAACAATTTTTAAGCACGTATACGCTTTACCTATTTCCTATATTAAATCCTGATGGCGCTGAGGCTTATACTCGAGAAAATGCTAATAAAGTCGATTTAAACCGGGATGCGTTGAACCTGACTCAAAAAGAAAGCCAGCATTTGCACGATCTTTTTAACGAAATAAAGCCGGCTTTATGTTTAAACCTTCACGACCAGCGCACCATATATGGACTGGATAACAATAAAACCGCCACCATATCATTTTTAGCACCCTCTGCCGATAAAGATCGTACAATTACAAAGGCACGCCAAACTGCAATGGGACTTATAGTAAAGATGAGCAATGTGTTGCAAAAGTATATTCCTGGTCAAATAGGGCGCTATGACGACTCCTTTAATATTAATTGCGTAGGGGATCGTTTTACCGCTTCTGGAGTACCAACTATTTTATTTGAAGCAGGACATTATCAAAACGATTATCAACGGGAAAAAACACGGGAGTATATTTTTTATGCCTTTTTAGAGCTGTTTGATATTACTTCAGAAGGGAATAAAGCTTTAGATTACAATGGTTATTTTGGTATTCCTGAAAACAAAAAAAATTTTTGGGATATTATTTTGAGAAATGCACAAGTAGAACAAGAAAAAGATTCAGTATCTATTGCAATTCAATTTAAAGAAGAACTTATTAATAAAAAAATTCAGTTAATCCCTATTATAAAAGAAGTTAGCTGTTTAATGAATTACAACGGACATAAAGAAATCGATCTTTGTTACGAGGAAATATTAATAAATTCTCAACAAAAAGTTGTTATTAACGAAGAAGTTTTAACAATTCATTATAAAAATAATGCTAAAGAAATTATTTTTCAATAAATGTGTTCTTTTTTTATGAAAAACTTACTATTTTTGCACTCCAAAAAAATAAAGAGCTATGGCAAAATTTAAATTAGACGAAACAGATCACAAAATTCTTGATATGCTTATCGAGAATACACGAACAGCTTTTACTGACATCGCAAAAAAATTAGGAATTTCTGCAGGAACAGTACATGTACGCGTTAAAAAAATGGAAGATGCAGGATTTATTACAGGATCTTCACTTAAATTGGATTATAAAAAATTAGGATATTCCTTTATAGCATACGTTGGTGTATTTCTTCAAAAAACATCGCAAACACAATTTGTGTTAGAGCGTATTAACGAAATCCCTTTTGTAACTGTTGCTCACGTTACTACGGGCAAGTTCAATATTTTCTGTAAAATTAGAGCAAAAGATACTAGTCATGCTAAAAATATTATTTATCAAATAGATGATATTGAGGGTGTTACACGCACTGAAACAATGATTTCATTGGAAGAAAGTATTAATGATAAAAAACGATTAATGCATTCTATTTTTATGGATATAAAATAAAAATAGTATCAATATTATAATTTAGTTAACCCTTTGTTTTAATGCAAAGGGTTTTTTTATCTTTAATATTTAAAACAAGATTTTATGGAAACGACAATACCAACATCTCATTACCATCCCTATTTTAAAAGGTATATAGATTTAGTTGTTGAGCATCCATTAAAAAAAGCTTTAAAATTAGGGATGATAGAATGCAAAAGGTTTTATAAATCACTACCCGAAGATGTTTGGAGTTATCAATATGCAGAAGGAAAATGGACGCCAAAGGAAATCTTGTTGCATGTAATAGATACCGAACGTGTTTTTAGTTACCGTGCTTTACAAATAGCTCGATCTAACCAGGTAAAATTAAGAGGTTATGACGAAAATCTTTTTGCAAAGAACTCCAATGCTAATAATCGTACAATTAAAAGCTTAATAAACGAGTATATGGTGGTACGTGAAGCTACGATAGCACTTTTCAAAAGTTTTTCTGAAGATATACTGAATAAAATCGGAACTGCAGATGATAAACCACTGTCTGTTATAGCAGCAGGATTTATTATTTGTGGGCACGAATTGCATCACATAAATATCATAAAAGAACGATATATATAATGAAGTTCTTTAAATTTTTAAAAGAAACGTATATAAGTTGGGATAAAAACGATCCATGGGCAAAAAGTGCTGTAATTGCGTACTATGCTTTGTTTTCATTACCTTCTTTATTGATGATAACAGTTCATTTTGCCGGTATATTTTACGGTCGTGAGGCTGTACAAGGAAGAATAACAAGCGAAATAGGAGGTTTAATAGGGCAGGGGAGTGCTGAAGCAATCGAAACCATGATTTCCAATGCAGCTCTTGAAGATAGTTCGTTAATTACCATTATTATTGGAGTTGGAATGTTGATTTTTGCAGCAACAGGTGTCTTTTTTCAGCTTCAAAAAGCGCTAAACAATATTTGGAGCGTACGCGCCAAGGAAGAAGGATTTATGAATATGCTCAAAAGAAGAGCTACATCCTTTGGAGTGGTCTTGGCTATTGGATTGTTACTCCTAATAACCTTATTTATTTCAGCTGCGATTTCAGCTCTAAGTAATTATGTAAGTGATTATTACTCTGAAGCTTCTACGGTTATGGTAAACGTTTTAAATTTCTTAATATCACAGATATTTATTACAGCTTTATTTGCTTCTATATTCACTATTTTACCCGATGTGAAGATTAAATGGAAAACAACTATTTTAGGTGCTTTTTTAACATCATTGTTATTTCTAGTAGGAAAATATTTAATCGGATTTTACTTTTCGCAATCTAATCCAGCGTCGGTATATGGAGCTGCTGGAAGCGTTGTTCTTATTTTACTTTGGGTTTACTATACCTGTCTTATTCTATTTTTTGGAGCCGAATTGACTGTAAACTGGGCGCTGTATCGAAATATTAAAATATCTCCTACCAAACACGCTACATTATCATATGAAAAAGAACTTGAAGAGCTTAGAGCCTACAAGAACAAATTAAAAGAAGACCATAATAAAGCAAAATCCCTAAAGAATAATACAGAGAGCTCTAACGAACTTTAACGATGCTTTAATAGAACATTAATACCAATCATTTGTGAGCCCTTGTCCATACTAGTATCTTAGTATAAAAGAAAAATTAATAAAAACAAAAAAATTATGGACAAGAGAATAGCAATTATTGCAACAGACGGTTTTGAAGAATCTGAATTAAAATCACCCAAAGAGGCGATGGAAAAAGAAGGCTTTACCGTTGATATCGTTAGCGAAAATACTGGAAGCATTAAAGCGTGGGATAACGGAAATTGGAGCAATGAATATAATGTAGATAAAACACTTGATAGTGTAAATGCGAATCAATATAATGCATTAGTTGTGCCAGGTGGAGTGATAAACCCTGACAAACTTCGTAGAAATGAAAACGCATTAAACTTTGTTAAAGACTTTTTTGCACAAAAAAAACCAGTCGCAGCAATTTGCCACGGCCCTCAAATATTGATTTCTGCAGATGTAGTGAAGGGAAGAAAAATGACTTCCTTTAATTCTATCAAAGATGATTTGATTAATGCAGGAGCTAATTGGGTAGACGAAGAAGTAGTTGTAGATGAAGGATTCGTTACTAGTAGAAACCCAGATGATTTACCAGCATTCAATTCAAAATTAATTGAAGAAATTAAAGAAGGTAAGCATGAATTACAACACGCTTAAAAACAGACTGAAATATAAAAAAGAGGCGGAATTTCCGCCTCTTTTTTTGTGTTACCTATTCCTCTTCATCACCAGAAAGTGACTTTTCGGGGATTTCGCTTATTGGTTCGGTATAATCTTCAACATCGTAATCATCCTCTTCAAATTTTGCCATGGTATCTTCAAGCCGTGAACTTACTTTTACCAAATAGATTGAGTCTTCCGTACGTACTTCAACAGCATCCACCGTTTCATTTTTTGCATTTTTAAATCGTATTACGTGGTCGTCATCATACCCATCAGGATATTTTTCAACTAATAACGATAGTATTTCTGGGGTCAATTTTTTAAAATCTACAATAACTCGTTTCATTGCGTTTACTGTTGTTGGGTTGTGTATTTATAGATTCAAAAATAAAAGAGTTATTGGTATTTAAAAACTAATTTTTAAATTTTTTCATAATAATTAAAGGCGTCACGAATTACGTCATTAGGTACCGTACAATTTATTTTGTAATCGCCTATATCATTTAGTAATACAAAATAGATAACTCCTCCACTGTTCTTTTTATCAAAAATCAATAAGTTTATTATCTCTTCGATGGCTTCTGTGCTAAATACTACTTTTTTAAACTTAGCTAGTATCATAGTGGATATTTCATCTAATTTTTTCTTCGGAAAGGAGCAGAGCTTATGAGAAATATAGTTTGCTAGTATCATTCCAATAGCAATAGCTTCTCCGTGTAGCAATTCTTTTTTAGAAGTATCTTTGGCCGAAACATCCATAAAGTACGATTCAATGGCGTGACCAAGAGTATGGCCATAGTTTAAGGTTTTTCTTCTATTTTTTTCAAAAGGATCTTCTGTTACTACTTTGTTTTTAATTAATACAGACTCCCAAATTAGGTTGCTTGCTTTAATTTTATCAGAAATGTCAAAATGTTGTACGTTATTCCAATATTCTTCAGAATAAATTAAACCGTGTTTTAGCATTTCTGCCAAACCAGAAGTTATATGTGGTTTTGGTAGCGTTTTTAAAAATTCAGTATCAACAATTACTTGTACTGGGTTTTTTATAACTCCAACTTGGTTTTTTAAGCTTCCAAGATCAACCCCGTTTTTACCACCAACCGAAGCATCGACCATAGCCAATAGGGAAGTGGGGATGTTAATAAATGAAATACCTCGTTTAAAGGTGCAAGCCACAAAACCACCAAGATCTGTAACCACACCACCGCCTAAATTAATAAGCAGGCTATTGCGGTCGGCTCCTTTTTCAGAAAGTTTGTTCCACAGTGTAACACAAGTTGCTATATTTTTATGGATTTCTCCTGCCGAAATGGTAAGCACTTCGGGTTGTTTGTCAAATTGAGTTTTACTTAAAAAATAGGTGAGACAGTGCTGTTTTGTATTTTCATCGGTTAGAATAAAAGTTTTTGTGGGGTTTAGATCTTTTATTTGGTTTATAAAAGCATCCCAAGCAATTTCATCACCATAAACAGATCCTTCATTTTTCTTAATTTCTTTCATATTTAAAAAGTTAGCTAACCACTGTACTTTCCTTTGTTTCAGAAGGTTGATGTTAATCGTGTTCTGTTACAACTAAATTATAATGTTTTATGTGGTAAAAAGTGATTTTCAGCTGTTTTTATAGTGCCAAATCTAACTATATTTGCGCACATTATTTTTATATGGAAACGAATTTACTTTTCAATAATACGGAAATCGCGTTTCAGCTAAAGTCTGATGCTGAAGTGGAGCGCGCATACTTCTTGTTTAAGATGATTGCAAACGAACCTCTAGTACGTATAGGTACAGCAGTTACTAAGTTTGCCTTGAATATTAATCTTCCTGTTGAGGGTTTAATTCGTTCTACCGTATTCGATCATTTTTGCGGTGGTGTAAGTGAAGAAGACTGTATGAATACAGTTGATGCTTTATTTAAAGCAAATGTGCATTCAGTATTAGATTATTCGGTAGAAGGGCAAGAAGACGAAGCACAGTTTGATAAAACAATGAATAAGATTGTTGAACTTACCAGCTTTGCTCAAAACAAAGAAGCGATGCCTTTCTCAGTATTTAAACCAACCGGTTTAGGTCGCTTTGAAATATGGCGCAAGAAAACCGAAAACGAATCGCTTACCAAAGAAGAAGAAGCCGAGTGGGATCGAATTGTAAATCGTTATGAAACGGTTTGTAAAGCAGCCGATGAATGCGGTGTTTCTCTTTTAGTCGATGCTGAAGAATCCTGGATGCAAGATGCTGCAGATGAATTGTGCGAGCAGATGATGGAAAAGTATAATACAAAACGAGTTGTTATCTTTAACACCTTGCAATGCTATCGATGGGATAGAGAAGAGTATTTACATAAGCTTCATAAAAAAGCAAAAGAAAAGGGGTTTAGATTAGGCTTTAAAGTAGTTCGTGGTGCATATATGGAGAAAGAAAATGAACGAGCTGAAGACGAGCAATACCCAACACCCATTTGCGAAAGTAAACAAGCAACTGACGATAATTTTAATCAAGTTACTCGATATATCTTAGATCACTTGGAGGATATTACCTTGTACATAGGTACTCATAATGAAGTAAGTTGTTATTTAGCGATGGAAATCATGAAAACAAAAGAGCTTGAAAAAAGTGATGAGCGTGTATGGTTTGGACAATTATACGGTATGAGTGACAATATAAGCTACAACTTAGCAAGTGAGGGATTTAATGTTTCAAAATATATGCCTTTTGGCCCGGTAAAAGAGGTGATGCCTTATTTAATACGTCGCGCCGAAGAAAACACCTCTGTTGCAGGTCAAACCAGCCGTGAACTTATTCTACTGAAAAACGAACGCAAACGACGCGGAATTTTTTAAAGACTGTATTAAGTCAACCACTTCAAAAAGTGTATTTTAGCATTGTATCGATATATAAGATATAAACACAATAGTGTTTATAGTTGTGTTGCCCACAATATTGAAAAAAGTCTATGATTAATAAAATATTGCTTCTGATTTTGACGATAAGTGTGATTTCTTGCCAATCACAAACTGATAAAAACTATGCGAACGAATTAAAAAATTGTTTACCAAACGAAGATGTGGATTTGCTAAATAAAGCTACTTTTCATTTTGAAAAATTATTGTCGGAACATTATGAAAATTCTGATAATAGTGAAAATTTTTATAACTATTTGACCGAAATTGGTTCAATACAAACTGAAATGAATTTTAAAGCGGATTTTTATCTCAATAGTTCCTCGGTTAAAATTCTTGACGAAATGGAAGAAACTGGAATGTTCGGAAAAATATGGACTAAATTTATTGAAGATGCGAATGAAGAGGAAATCCCAATAACAGCACCGCCGGGATACGAAGAGCCAGAAAAGAAAAAAATTGAGCTATATATTTTAAACTCAAACGGATTATATTTAGAATGTATAAATAAAAAATCAAACAATGAGGAAGTCAAAGAGGTGTTGAATTCGCAATCTGAATATGGCGATATTTCACCATCAATAATTGCTGGAGCGATGAAAAATGCTGTGAAGAAAACTGATTTTGATAACGGACTAAATAAAACTATAGTTGCTATTGGGTTTTATTACAACATAGTGGATTTGCTAAATAGAAACCCGAGGTAAGCGCAAAAAATACTGTAGGCAACAATGTATAAAAATAATTGCTTAGTTTTAGGCTTAACCCAAAGGCGTTGCAAGTTTACTACGTCTGATTTTCCTGCGGAAAATCCTCGCACGTAAACCCGCAACTCTTTTTATACCAACCGTTAGCAAAAAACACCTCATCGAGAGGTCGTAGCCAACCATATTGCTAAACCTTAAAGATACTGGATCCACTGCTTTTTCATCGATGCCATAATTCATTGCTAGTTAAAGCCTATTTACGAAAGTCCTCACGAACTTTCTATCTGTGATTTATTTGCTAACTTTAATGCTTAAATACGCAACGAAATCATACACTAGACCAGTAGCTAATTAAAAAAATGAAATGTCAATAACAAAAGAATCTGAATTAATCGGAATGAAAAAAATTAGTGAAGTTGTTGGAACTACACTAAAATTAATGAGGGAATATGCTAAAGTTGGAATTTCAACTAAAGAACTTGATGAATATGGAGGTGAAATTTTAAAGAGTTATGGAGCTAAATCTGCACCTTATGAAACTTATGGATTTCCTGGTTATTCTTGTATAAGTATAAACAAAGAAGCAGCACATGGAATACCATCAAATAAAAAAATATTGAAAGAAGGAGATTTAATTAATATTGATGTTTCTGCGGAACTTAACGGATTTTGGTCTGACAATGGTGGCTCTTTTATTCTCGGAAAGGACATTCATAATCACCAACCTCTTGTAGAAGCTTCTAAAAACATTTTACGTAAAGCTATAAACAATATCAAAGGTGGAGTAAAAATTTCTGAAATTGGATATTTAATAGAAACTGAAGCAAAAAAGTCAGGATTTAAAGTTATTAAAAACTTGGCTGGTCACGGAGTCGGTAGGAGTTTACACGAAGAGCCTGAAAATATTTTAAACTACAGAGTTAAAAGTAACAGGGAAAGATTCAAAAAAAACACAACAGTAGCAATAGAAACTTTTATTTCAACAAATTCAACTGTTGCCGTAGAATTGAATGACGGTTGGACTTTAGTCGGAAATAAAGGTGGTTATGTAACTCAACACGAACAAACAATACTTGTAACTGATAAACATCCCGTCATTTTAACAGAATCGAATGAAATTTGGAATTAAATAACTGCCTAGAACACCCGATATAATTTATTGTTAGTTCTAGTCGATCTGTATTTGCTAAAATAGGTGCTTAAACACACAACCAAACTATAATCAAAAATGTTGTCGCTAATTAAATAAACTGAACATTGAAAAATTACATTATAAAATTCTCAGTATTGGCATTTACAATATTCCTAAGTGCTTGCAAAACTGATAAATCGAACACGAAAGATTATAATTCTTCAACTAAAGAAAGTTCTTATCTTGGACAAAAGCCTCCTGATTTAATACCAGAGCCTTTCGCTCCTAGGTTCGTTACAACAGATGGTTGGGAATACAGTGGAGTCTTTAGTCCAGATATGAAAGAATTTTATTTTCTAAGACAAGTTGAAGCAGCTAAGGAACAAGAACTTGTTGTCTATAAAAAAGAGGGGAATAAATGGAATGAGACAGTAATATCTTCTCGTCAGGGGCAACCTTTCCTTTCCCCAGACGGTAAGACAATGTATTTAGGTAGCAGATATAAGGAACGCAATGATAACCGGGAATGGTCTGAAATAAAAGAACTCGACTCTCCTTTCGACACCTTACCTATCATGCGTCTTACCGCTTCTTCTAAGGGTACCTACTTTTTTGATGAGTTCAAACGAGATTTTACAGGCGATATTCGTTATTCACGACTTGTAGATGGACAGTATGAAGAACCGAGGTTACTCGATAAAAAGATTAACACAGGAAAAAGCTTTCATCCATTTATTGCTCCAGATGAATCGTATTTAATATTTGATAGCAAAAGAGAAGACGGATTTGGAAATTCTGACATATATATCAGCTATCGCCAACAAAACGGAGAATGGGGTGTGCCTATTAACTTGGGTGACAAGATAAACACAGAAGCATGGGAAGCATCAGCGAGTGTTACACCAGACGGTAAATACCTATTCTTCAATAGAAATATGGGTTCAGATGAATTCGAAAATGTAGATATCTTCTGGGTAGATGCTCAGATTATTGAAACGCTCAGACCAAAACAAAAAAACACAACTACCGCCAACACGGTGTATAAGTAATAGCGTTTCAAGTGATAAAACGAAAATTAAAATTTAAAATAAAGGTTACACAATTGAAAAGTTTGTGAGTAGAAAACCGCCTCTACTCATACAGGATGCTGTTAGAGCCAATTAAAAAAATCCTAACGATTACATTAAGCCTATCACAAAATGAATTTAAAATCAATAATGTTCCATTAAGTTTTCCTATTGAAATTGAAATTTTGAGAAATATATTAGCTCTTACGGGAAGAGTCAATAAAAAAAAGCATAATACAATTTATACTTGGGATGAATTAGGAATTTTAGCTTACTCAAAAGATGGTAAACTAATAGAAAGTCTATTGCTTGAATTAAAAAAGGAAGATTTTGATTTTAGTCCAAACCATATTTTTAAAGGAAATTTTCTTTTTGATAATGAAGAGATTTTGACTTATTATAAATTAAATAAAGATAAAAGAGTTAAGCTTTTTGAAGGTGATTCATCAGGTGCTTTGATTTTAAATAATATCAGTGTTTGGTTTGACGCTAAGCAAAATGATATTGAAGCAATTGAAATAAAGGCTTGCGAAAGTTTTGCTATAACAAAAATCCCAAAAGAGAAGTATATAATAAAGAAATTAGATGAAGAGGAAATCTCATTTGCAGATTTCGGGTTTAAGTTAGCAATCATACAGGAACTGATGTATAACAAAGAGTTGATTAAACCCAAATTTGATTTGTTTGAATTTGTTATTTGGTATCCAAAAAGAGAAATTGACCTTGAAGAAGAGGGATATGAACCAATTGAAGAAGTTACACAATATTTTAAGGACTTACCTATTCCGAAAAGATTAGCACCTGAAATAACAGAAATTTATCAAGATGGTGGAAATGACATTTATATGCAACTTCTAAGATTTGGAGAAGGTTGGGAGAATTATTGGGACATTGAAACCTCAAGGGATGCAACACAATTCCCTAACTTGAAAAAAACCGTATTATGTTATGCAAAAGATAATGTACTTAATGAATTCATTGACATGGGAATTAAATCAAAATGGATATAAAGAGCTGGGTATATTCAGCACTATTAATTTTATAAGGGCTTGCGTATAGTACTTTTATACTTTCAAAATTTCATCAAAAATATTTTTTTCGAAAATCTAAAGGCGTGATACCTGTTTTAGATTTAAAAAACTTAGAAAAATAAGCATAATCCGAGAATTCGAGTGTATATGCGATATTCGCTAAATTGTCGTGAGAATGTACGATCAACCGTTTTGCTTCTAGAATTATCCTTTCGGAAATTAATTGGCTTGTCGTTTTATTTATTGTTTTTCTTACTACTCTATTGAGATGCTTGGTGGTTATGCTTAGCTTATCTGCATAAAATTTAGGAAATTTTTCTTTATAGAAATGGGTGTTTATTAAGCTCTCTAAAGTTTCAAATATACTAGAATAATTAGAAGAATTAAGCTTTTCCATATTGATATCAACGGTATACGACCTTGTTAATTCTATATAAATACTGTTTATTGCATTTACTATTTTTAACTCTCTTAAAAGATTAGTTTGTAAATATTCGGTATAGGTTTCCTGAAACTTAAGTTTTAATTCCTTTAGCTTTTTAGGAGCTAATTCTAAAAAAGGAGGGTTTTGATTCGAATAAAAAAAAGGAAATGAATGGAGCTTATGTTCTAAAAACGTTAGTTCATAAAATTCTTGAGAATGAAAAAAGATAAATCCTTGAGGTTGTGTCTCAAATTTCCAGAAATGTGTTTGTCCTGGTTTTAAAAAAAAGACTTTGCCTGGGTTAATGGTATAAGAATTAAAATCAATTTCGTGTGTACCTGTACCTTCTGCAAAGAGTACACACAGATAGAAATTATGACTATGAGGTTTGTTAATTAAATTCTTATTTAGCTGAATATGATTTGAGAATGAGTTTATATACACATCAGCGAGAGGTGTAGATACTTTAAATTGATTAATATTTAAAACTGGTATTTTCATAGTAAATGTCCTAAAAGTACAAAAAATAGCGTACATACTATAGAGGTAAAAACGATTTGAGCTCATAATTTTGCAGTATTAAATACTATGTAATGAGTAAAGTTATTGATGCATTGAAATGTAAATGTCCGAGTTGTAAAAAAGGAAAGATTTTTATGAATGGTGGGAATTTTTTATTGATGAACATTCCAAAAATGAACGACAGATGTCCAGAGTGTAATTATAAATTTGAAAGAGAAACGGGTTTCTTTATTGGGGCTATGTTTGTGAGTTATGCAATTGCTGCAACTCAAATGATAACAAGTCTTGTGTTGTTTTGGTATTTTATTGATTTGTCTCCTTTAAGTGTTTTCACCATTATAGCAGTGATAGCATTTCTGTCAAGTACTATCAATTTTAAATTGTCAAGGTCTATTTGGGTATATTTGTTTTATAAGGATAAAATTTGAAGTGAGTATTATGCACAAAATTGTAACCTATAATCCATTACTAGTAGAAGCTTACTTCTAAAAATCCTCTAAAATTTACTATATCGTTTTGTATTTGCTAAATTAGTTGCATAAACTCATAATTCTTTTTATACCTACAGTTAGGTGTAATAATTCAGCTCACATTATATGCAGAAAAATTAATAGAGCTCATTTAAGCTCTTAATAAAAACGTTGGGTACAATTTATAAACATAGCTAGTAAGCGTTAAACCGAAATATAGTGTATTTTTATACGCTATGTTTCTATACATGGAATGTTGTAATACGCTAATAAATAATATATAGTCATTCTATGGATGTAGCCGAAATTATAAGTAAAGTATTTTTACCATTATCTCTTGCTATTATAATGCTAGGTATGGGAATGACTTTAGTTCCTGCTGATTTTACTAGAATTATCAAATATCCTAAAGCAATTTTAATTGGTCTTACTAATCAACTTATATTTTTGCCTATTATTGGATTTTCACTCGCTATAGCTTTTAATCTAAATCCCGTAATGGCCGTTGGATTAATGATTTTAGCTAGTTGTCCTGGTGGTCCTACTAGTAACTTGATAACACAAGTTTGCAGAGGGAATATTGCATTATCCGTTACATTAACTGCTGTTGCTAGTATTGTAAGCATATTGACAATCCCATTTATTTTATCTTATGCACTAGAATATTTCGGTAATAACACAGATGTTATAATTAAGTTACCCATATTTGATACGATAATACAAATAATGGGGATTACGGTGATTCCTATTTCCATAGGAATGCTCATTCGCAAATACAACCCCAATTTTGCAAAAAGAATGGAAAAACCAATGCGTATTGCCTCAACTGTAATTTTTATATTAGTATTTATCGCAGTGTTAGCAGCCAATGCTGATAAATTAATAGAAGGAATGAAAGCAGCTGGCATTGTTACATTGGTTCTTAACATCGCAACTATGGGAATAGGGTATCTTACTGCTAGGTTGTTTAATTTAAATTTAAAAAACACTATTTCAATCACTATTGAAAGCGGCATACAAAATGGGACATTAGCACTTGTAATCGCAACTTCTATACTAAATAATGTAGAAATGGGTATTCCAATAGGGGCTTATGCCATTTGGATGTTTTTAACTGGAGGAATTTTAATGTGGCAATTTGGAAAAAGAACTGAAGTAGATTCTAAGTTAAAAAGTTTACCCCCCAAACTGTAAATTATTAAAAGAATTAGTTTTCAGTTATTCAAAAACCTGTTCCATTTTCTGTACTGTAGCTTTGTCTTTACAGTTTTCAACGGTCATTTTTAAGTTTTTATCTAAAACATCAGCTTCAATTTTATAAATTTTACAAGAATCTAAATCCGTATTACTTTCTGAAAACAATACATCGCCATCAATAAGCATTCTTGAAATGGTTGCGGTGTCTAGCTTTTCCTGCTTTAAAAACTGAATTGTCTCTTCAGAAAAATTGCGCTCTTTGTTTCTTATATCCTTTAGTGTACGAGCATTAGGACTATAGTCACAGGAGGTTTTTTTTCCGCTCAAAAAAAAGAAAAGGATAATCAAGCCAATGCCAAATCCTCCTAAGTAATATGCAATTCTGTGAATTAATTTCATTTAAAAAAGTACATTTTATAGGTAATATTAAAAGAACAGCAAGTTAATATCGCTGTAGGACATGTCAAACCAATCTGCAACAGCTTTATTGGTTAAAATACCGCGGTAAAAATACAAACCATTTTTTAATCCACCATCAAAACGGATCGCTTGTTCAAGTCCGCCACACTCGGCAATTTCTAAAAGATAGGGTGTGAAAATATTACTAATTGATATTGAGGCAGTTTTCGGGTATCGAGCGGGAATATTAGGAACGCCATAATGAACTACGTTATATTTAATTTGAGTAGGAGAGTCGTGGCTGGTCATATCGGAAGTTTCAAAACAGCCTCCCATATCGATACTCACATCGATAATGACCGCTCCTTTTTTCATTTTTTTTACCATTGCTTCACTTACAATAACTGGCGATCTATTTTTTCCTCGCACCGCACCAATGGCTACATCGCAACGACGTAAAGCTTTTAATAGGTTTTTTGGTTGTATAGTAGAAGTATAAAATGTTTGGCCGATGGCAGATTGCAGATTCCTCAACTTGGTAATAGAACTATCAAATACCTTTACGTTAGCGCCTAGTCCAATTGCAGAGCGTACAGCAAACTGACCAACGGTTCCAGCACCTATAACAACAACTTCCACAGGTGGTACTCCGCTAATGTTTCCGAACAACAAACCGTTTCCTTTTTTAGCATTTACCATTAATTCTGAAGCAATTAATACAGAAGCTGTTCCGGCAATTTCACTTAGTGCTTTTACGGCAGGATATGTATGATCTTGCTCTTTAATAAACTCAAAAGCAAGAGCTGTTATTTTTTTCTTGGACAACACATCAAAATACCTTTTTTGTCTTGTTTTAAGTTGAAGTGCAGAAATTAATACTGTTTTGGGGTTGATGAGTTCTAATTCTTCTAGAGTAGGGGGTTCTACCTTTAAAATAAAGGGGCATCCAAAAACTTTTTTGGTGTCCTTGGTTAGTTGCGCTCCTGCTTCACTGTAATCTTTATCGGAAAAACCAGCTTCTTTTCCGGCTCCGCTTTCAATTAAAACTTTGTGTCCATTCGCAACCACTGCCGCAACGGCATCGGGTGTTAAACAGATACGCTTTTCTTGAAAATAGGTTTCTTTGGGAATACCTATAAACAAAGCTCCTTTTTGGCGGGTAACCTCAAGGGTTTCTTCTTGAGGTATTAATTGGGCTTTTGTAAATGGGGACTTAGATTCTGTCATGGCAAAAAATGGTTAGCAGCCCTAAGTTACATATTAAATGTGATATTGAAAAAAGAAAAATAACGGTTATCGAAATAGGTCCTTCACCTGTTGCCACATACTTTTTTTGGTCAGTAAATCTTCTTCAAATTCCTGTAAATCATCCCCTCGTACTTTATTAAAGAGTTTAGCACGAATAAGGTAGACTGCAGGTACTAGAATCATCATTAATGGCACTATATAGTAAATTTCTAATTCATCTGGGTAATAATTTTGATTTATTATACCCCATAATTGAAAAGCATACATTGCGATGGGTATTAATATTATCCAATGCCACCAATGTTTACAGGTGAAAAACCATAATAAAAGTAAATAAAGCGGAACAAGTTTACTTATAAGAAACCAAAAAAAGGAGTTTACTGAAAAATAGGATGTAGTAAAGGTAAAAAAAGAAGTTTCCCAAACTTGGGTATCGTTTGAGAAACCTGTGTAAGAATAAAAAATAAAAGGTGATATTGCAATAAAAAATACAATGATACCACCAATTAACAAGGATTTTTTATCCGTTGTTTGGTGCTTGAATTCTTCTTGCGTCAACTTGTTGTTCTGTTTGTCCATCTTCAATACTTTCTGGAGTACATGAGAAAAATAGACCAGCTCCGAAAATTGCAACGATTAAGTAGTACTTTGTTAGTTTCATAATGTTTAGTTTTTGTGAGGTTAATAGTACAAACCTATCACAAAATTCAACATGTATTTCAACTATCTTCCCCGTATCTTTATAAGTTTTTTTAGACAATAATTATCCTGCTCTAAAAATAATGCGATTTGGGGCTATTTTAAAAGAAACTATTAAATTATATGTAATCGTAACAATTTATTTCACTGGCTTTATAGTTAAGGTTCTACTTACGTTTTTATTTTTTGTTAATTTTATAATAGTGCTTTCTATAGGAAGCAATGATTTTATTTTTTCTGGCCATTCAATAAATACCCAGTTATCTGAATAAAAATATTCTTCAATTCCCATATCTAAGGCTTCTGTTTCATCTTCTATCCTATAAAAATCAAAATGATAAATTGCTTTATCTAATGATTTATATTCATTCACCAAAGAAAACGTCGGACTAGAGATGTTATCAGTGACGCCTAGTTGTTTGGCCAAAGCTTTGATAAGTGTTGTTTTACCTACACCCATATCACCATAAAATAAAATGTGCTTGTTTTGGGCAAGTGTTAGTATCTTATCAGCTACTTGCTGTAAGTTGTCTAAAGTGTAGGTGATTTCCATATTTTTGGGTTGCGATCAAATATAACACACATAGCCGACAAATAACTAATTTATTCGACGAAATACATTTTATAAGGAAAATTCTTACAAATAATTTTTTATTTTGGTTCTAAAACAGAAAAAGGAATCACCATTTCTTCTAAAGAAACACCACCATGTTGATACGTGTTGCGATAATAACTTACGTAGTGGTTATAATTATTTGGGTAAGCAAAAAACAAATCTCCTTTTGCAAAAATAAACGAACTGCTCATATTTATAGTGGGAAGGTTTATGTTCTTAGGATTAGTAGCTGCTAGAACATCTTTGTCTTGGTATGTTAAGCTTTTACCCGTTTTATAGCGTAAATTTAAACTCGTGTTTTTATCTCCAATTACTTTTGAAGGGTTTTTTACGTTAATAGTTCCATGATCGGTAGTAATAATCAATTTAAAACCAAGTTGAGAAGCTTGCTGAATAATATCCATCAGAGGAGAGTTTTTAAACCAACTTTGTGTTAAGGATCGGTATGATTTATCTGTAGAAGCTAACTCTTTGATTACTTCCATCTCGGTTTTTGAGTGGGAAAGAATATCCACAAAGTTATAGACCAAAACTGTTAAGTCTTCATCTTTATGGCTTTTAAAGTTTTCAGCCAATCGTTTTCCTTGTTTTAAGCTTGAAATTTTATGGTAACTCCAATTCAGGTTTAACCCAAAACGTTTTAGTTGTGCTTCGAGAAACTTATCTTCACTCATGTTTTTTCCGCCCTCATCGGTATCATTCAACCAAAGGTCTGGGTGCAGCTTTTCCATCTCACTTGGCATTAATCCAGAAAAAATGGCGTTTCTTGCATACTGCGTGGCAGTAGGCAAAATACTGCAAAACATATCTTCACTTGTTTTTTTATAAGCATTAGCAATAAAAGGCTCGAAAGCTTTCCATTGATCATATCGAAGATTGTCGACAACAACTAATAAGGTTGGTTTTTTATCTTCTAGTTGTGGCATTACCTTATCTCTAAATAGGGTATGGGACATAACAGGAGCTTCTTCCTCATCTTTAAACCATTCTGGATAGTTTTTGTCGATAAATTTACAAAACTGTGTATTAGCCTCTGTTTTTTGAGACTCTAATATTTCAAACATTCCAGTGTCTTCAATATCCTCCAATTCTAACTCCCAGTAAACCAATTTTTGGTATAAATCTACCCAGCCTTCCCAAGAATTAATCATGGACATATCCATCGCGATTTTCCGAAATTCCTGCTGATAACTAGAAGTAGTTTTTTCTGAAACCAATCTTGAGTGATCTAAATTTTTCTTCAAACTCAATAAAATTTGGTGAGGATTTACCGGTTTTATTAGGTAATCGGCAATTTTAGAACCGATAGCTTCTTCCATAATATATTCCTCTTCACTCTTAGTAATCATAACTACCGGAAGAGAAGCTTGGTGTTCTTTTATTTCGGCTAAGGTTTCTAAACCTGTAAGTCCAGGCATATTTTCGTCTAAAAAAACGATGTCAAAATTTTCTTTTTTAATTTCTTCTAAAGCTTCGGTTCCACTTTGTGCAGTGGTTACCGTATAATTTTTTTTCTCAAGGAAAAGGATGTGCGGTTTTAACAAATCTATTTCATCATCTACCCATAGTACTTTTATGTCGCTCATATTGTATATTTGTTTTTTCTGTGTTGAATGGTTCAGTTTTTCTGAAAATTCACTCGTTGAACAAATCTAATCCTGAAATTTTTCAAAACGAAAAAAGCCAGTATAATTAAAAGTTAAAAGTTTGAAATCACGTAACAAACTCAAAATAGTTAACGACCCCATCTACGGTTTTATTACCATTCCCAACACTGTCATTTTCGATTTAATAGAGCATCCATACTTTCAACGGCTGCGCAGAATTTCGCAAATGGGGATGTCATATCTCGTTTATCCAGGCGCACATCATACCCGTTTTCATCATGCATTGGGCGCTATGTTTTTAATGCGAAAAGCGGTGCAGGTGCTTCGTTTTAAAGGGATTGAAATATCTGAAGAAGAAGAAGAGGCTATTTACATCGCGATTTTATTACACGATATTGGTCACGGACCGTTTTCACATGCGATGGAAAATAGTATTGTAGAAAGTGTGAATCATGAGCAGATTTCATTGTTGCTTATGGAAGAATTGAACCGAAACTTTAACAACAGATTAACGCTTGCCATCACTATTTTCAAGGATGAATATGACCGAAAATTCTTGCATCAACTTATTTCAAGTCAGTTGGATATGGATCGATTGGATTATTTAAGGCGGGATAGTTTTTATACGGGAGTTTCAGAAGGCGCTGTAAATTCCGAACGTCTTATTACCATGTTGAATGTGCACAAAGATAAACTGGTAGTAGAGGAGAAAGGAATTTATTCGGTAGAAAAATTTATCATTGCTCGCCGTTTAATGTATTGGCAGGTGTATTTACATAAAACCGGAATCGTTGCAGAGCAATTATTGTTGCGATTATTAAAACGAGCAAAAGAATTAACCGATAATGGTGTTAAACTTCCTGCAAGCACAGCATTATCTTTTTTTCTGAATCATGCCATAACGAAAGAAACATTTACAAAAGATGTCTTGGATACGTTTTCAAAACTGGATGATTACGATATTGTTTCGGCCATGAAGTCTTGGGTTTCTTCAGAAGATTTTGTTTTAAAAACGTTAGCTCAAATGCTTTTGGATAGAGACTTGTTGAAAATTAAAATGAAGAAGAAGCCAGTGACTTCAGAAAAATTAAAAAAGAAATTGAAACTGGTGATGCAGAAGCATAATTTAACCGAGGAAGAAGCTAATTATTTTGTATTTACTGGGAGTATACAAAATCAGGCATACCGCATGGACAAAGACACTATTAACCTGTTAACCAAGAATGGAAAAATAAAAGATGTAGCCAAAGCGAGCGACCAAGTAAACCTAAAAGCACTTTCAGAAAAAGTAATTAAATACTATCTATGCTATCCAAAAAGCAATAACTAAACCTTTTTTTCTATTTTTGCAGGGATTATTGCCAAACTAAAACATTTTTAAAAAGCGGGTTAACCTGTTTTTTCTGGCATATATCAATAACCACAATGCTACTAAATGAAATTTACAGCAACACAAATAGCAGGACTTTTAGAAGGCGAAATAGAAGGAAATGCTGATGCAGAAGTGTCAAAACTTGCTAAAATTGAAGAAGGAACCGAAGGGAGTCTAACTTTTTTAGCAAATCCTAAATATACTTCTTATATATATTCAACTCAGGCAACTATAACGATAGTCAATAAAGACTTTGTTGCCGAAAATA